>Ga0256410_1000142_pt1 | contig 94582 bp, 85 predicted proteins | sample PhyWR1_FD_185983 | JGI IMG/M metagenome (GOLD analysis project Ga0256410, IMG submission 185983) | Leaf surface microbial communities from wheat plants in UC Gill Tract Community Farm, Albany, California, United States - DLSL W.R1 | ecosystem: Host-associated > Plants > Phyllosphere >... | reverse complement strand
CTGTTTTCCCGGGTTCGCAAGGCGGCCCGCTGGAGCACGTTATCGCGGCCAAGGCCGTGTGCTTCAAAGAAGCTCTGCAACCAGAGTTCAAGGCTTACCAGCAACAAGTGGTAAAAAACGCTCAGGCAATGGCTTCGGTATTTATCGAGCGCGGTTTTGACGTGGTCTCGGGTGGTACTGAAAACCACCTGTTCCTGCTGTCGCTGATCAAGCAGGAAATCTCCGGTAAAGACGCTGACGCCGCTCTGGGCAAAGCCTTTATCACCGTTAACAAAAACTCCGTACCGAACGATCCACGCTCCCCGTTCGTCACTTCGGGCCTGCGTTTCGGTACTCCAGCTGTCACCACTCGCGGCTTCAAAGTTGAAGAGTGCCGTGAGCTGGCTGGCTGGATCTGCGACATCCTGGCTGATATCAACAACGAAGCCGTTATCGACGCCGTTCGCGAGAAAGTCAAAGCCATCTGCGCCAAACTGCCGGTATACGGCAACTAATCGCAAATAGCTGAACAAAAAGCCCGGCTTTCAAGCCGGGCTTTTTATTGCATCTGGTATTTTGAAATACTTAGCGGATTCCCCCTCAACAATAACAAACTAGTCTGAACCTTATGCGTTTTCATCAACAGCAGAGTTCAGACAATGACTATCGACTCGCAACAATCCTTTATCGCCACTTTGCACGTACCGAACCATAACCTGCATCTGTTAGGGGCTCTTTATGATCCGCCGGTTATAGTGACTGACTTGTTGGGCAGCGGTGGTGTCTTCTCCGGCAAACCGCAATCGAGGGACGACTCCGCAGCCATGGGCGTTCAAGCCCACGCTACAGGTGGGGTCAAGGCTGCGCTCAAGCTTTACTTTCGGCATACCGCCGAGGGCTATGAAATACATATCAAACACCCTGGCAAGTATGACCGGCACCGGCTAGCCAAGAACCATATGGATATACTCTATGCAAAAAGTCCGACATTAAAGCATCCACTTATCTTTACACTACTCGATCAAAACAACAGAATAGTTACAGAGAGTAACTTAAGCGAAACCCACACACTGATCACACTTAAAACGCAGCACAACAAGTATATCGGTGTAAGAAAAGCCAGGGGATCACCGCACTCCTATATTGGCGAAACAGCCGAACTTAGAAAAATGGTATTCCTTTTAAGTATTACTGAAAGAAATGTGCCGTATTGATTTTACAATCGCAAAATGGTGCGAAACACCCGCTATAACCATGAGACAAAAAATCAAAAGCCCCCCTCTCCCGGCGGGAGAGGGTCAGCTATCACTCAAACCCCAAGCCGTGCAAAACCCTCGCGAATCTTGGCCTCTGGCAAATCATCGGCAATAAACACCATCACGCTTTCACGGGCTTCACCTTCCGCCCACTCGGTGTCCCAGTCAAAGCCATACAACTTGAGCACCCCCTGAAACACCAGCCTGCGATCTTCACCGGCAATGCTCAGCACGCCTTTGTAGCGCAGCAATTGCTTGCCGTGCTCTTCCAGCAGCTCGTTCATAAAGGCGCTAAGGCTGTCGATATCCAGGGGCTTATCGGTGCGTAGCACCAGGCTGGAAATACGGTCGATAGAAGCCGCAGGCTGTACCGGGCGCAAGCTCAGGCCACCACCCAAGTCTGCGTTAAGGTTAAACCCGCGCACATCCAGCAGTTCGGCCAGATCGATCTTGCCGTGCTCAACCACACGGATCGGCGCCCGGCGGTTGATACGGGTCAAACGCTCGCTCAAGGCATCAAAGGTCGCGTCATCCACCAGATCACGCTTGCTCACCAGCAACCGGTCAGCAAAACCGATCTGCGCCTGAGCAATGGTCTGGCTCAAATGCACATCGGCGTGGGCTGCATCCACCAGAGTGATGATGCCGTCCAGCAGGTAACGATCGCGCAGTTCTTCATCAATAAAGAAAGTTTGCGCCACGGGCGCCGGATCGGCCAGGCCGGTGCACTCGATCACCAGGCGGTCGAAGGCAATTTCGCCACTGTCCAGGCGTTCAAGCAGCAGGTACAGCGCTTTGGTCAGGTCGGTGTGGATGGTGCAGCACACACAGCCATTGGCCAGGGTCATGACTTGCACCGGCTCGTCCCCCAGCAGCTGGGTGTCGATCCCGGCATCGCTGAATTCGTTTTCGATCACGGCAATTTTCAGACCATGCTCGGCCTTGAGCAAATAACGCAACAAGGTGGTTTTGCCGGCCCCCAAAAAGCCGCTGAGAATGGTGACTGGGATTGGAGAGGTCATGCAGTGCCTCCTTAAACATAACGCCAAAACAAATGTGGGAGCGGGCTTGCTCGCGATTCAGGCGACAGGGTGTCAGTGACACACCGCGCCGTTCTTATCGCGAGCAAGCCCGCTCCCACAGTCAGATACAGCTCAGCCCTGACGGGCTAACAGCACTTGGGTCCGCCCTTGCCGCCGTAACGCGCTTCCTGGCGTTCCCGAAAGAACGCCTCGTAGCTCATTACCGGCTTGTCCGGGTGCTTGGTTTGCATATGCTCGACGTAGTTGTCGTAGTCGGGCATGCCGACCATCAGGCGTGCGGCCTGACCGAGGTATTTACCGAGGCGACTCAGGTCATTGAACATGGTTGCAACCCTCTATCAAGCATCTGGCATGGCTTGGTACGGCGACTCTTTATCCGTACGTTCTTTGCTGCCCCATGCAGCGACACCCACTTTGATCGCAAAGAACAGAATGCTGAACACCACGAACAGAAACAGCACGGTCAGACCGGCGTTGGTGTAGGCGTTGATGATCACATGTTGCATCTGGTCGATGTTTTTCGCCGGGGCAATCACTTGGCCGGCTTCCAGCGCAGTGCTGTATTTGTTGGCCAGGGACAGGAAGCCCACTGCCGGGTTGGCGTCGAACAGCTTGATAAAGCCTGCCACGGTGGTGCAGATCAGCAGCCAGACGGCTGGCAGCATGGTCACCCAAATGTAGCGCTGGCGCTTCATTTTGATCAGCACAACGGTTGCCAGCATCAGCGCGATACCCGCCAGCATCTGGTTGGAGATACCGAACAGCGGCCACAGGGTGTTGATGCCGCCCAGTGGATCGATCACGCCCTGATACAGCAGGTAGCCCCACATCGCCACACACAGGCCGGTGGCCAGTAAGTTGGCGCCCCAGGACTCGGTACGCTTGAGTGCAGGTACAAAGCTGCCCAGCAAGTCTTGCAGCATAAAGCGACCGGCTCGGGTACCGGCGTCAACTGCCGTCAGGATAAACAGGGCTTCAAACAAAATGGCGAAGTGATACCAGAACGCCATGGTGTTTTCACCCGGCAACACGTTGTGCAGGATCTGCGCGATACCCACCGCCAGTGTCGGTGCACCGCCGGCACGGGCCAGGACGGTGGTTTCACCGATGTCCTTGGCCAGCGCGGTCAACGCATCCGGGGTAATGGCAAAGCCCCAGTTGGTGATGTTTTGCGCAACGGTAACCACGTCACCGCCGACAATCGCTGCCGGGCTGTTCATGGCGAAGTACACACCCGGCTCGATCACCGAAGCAGCAACCATCGCCATAATGGCCACGAAGGACTCCATCAGCATGCCGCCGTAACCGATATAACGGGCGTTGCTTTCGTTATCCAGCAACTTGGGCGTAGTCCCCGAGGAAATCAGTGCGTGGAAACCCGATACGGCACCGCAGGCAATGGTGATAAACAGGAACGGGAACAGGCCGCCTTTCCAGACCGGGCCGGTGCCATCGGTGAACTGGGTCAGCGCAGGCATTTTCAGCTCGGGCATGGTGACCAGGATGCCGATTGCCAACGCAACGATAGTGCCGATCTTGAGGAAGGTAGACAGATAGTCACGGGGGGCCAGTACCAGCCACACCGGCAGCACCGCCGCGACAAAGCCGTAGCCAATGAGCATCCAGGTGATTTGCGTACCGGTAAAGGTGAACACCGGCGCCCACTCGGGGCTCGCCGCAATCTGGCCACCCAGCCAGATGGAGCCAAGTAGCAGCAGCACACCGACGATGGAGATTTCACCGATGCGGCCCGGGCGGATGTAGCGCATGTAAATGCCCATGAACATCGCGATCGGGATGGTCGCCATCACCGTGAACATGCCCCACGGGCTTTCGGCCAGGGCCTTGACCACGATCAGCGCCAGCACCGCGAGGATGATGATCATGATCAGGAAGCAGCCAAACAGCGCGATGGTGCCCGGGATCTTGCCCATTTCCTCGCGCACCATATCGCCCAGGGAGCGACCGTTACGGCGGGTGGACATAAACAGAACCATAAAGTCCTGCACCGCACCGGCCAGCACCACCCCGGCGATCAGCCAGAGCGTGCCTGGCAGGTAGCCCATTTGCGCGGCCAATACCGGCCCGACCAGTGGGCCAGCGCCAGCGATGGCGGCAAAGTGATGACCAAAGAGAATGTGCTTGTTGGTCGGCACATAGTCCAGACCGTCGTTGTTGAGCACCGCAGGTGTAGCGCGGCTGGAGTCGAGCTGCATCACCTTGGTGGCGATAAACAGACTGTAATAACGATAAGCAACCAGATAAATGGCAACAGCTGCCACAACAATCCACAAGGCGTTGATCGCCTCGCCCCGGCGTAATGCCACTACGCCAAGGGCGCAGGCTCCTACAATTGCCAGCACCAGCCACGGAATGTGGCGTAGCAGGCTATTTTTATTATTCATTTTTAAATTCCGGCCAGTTGGACAAGAAAGACTGCCCCCGGAGTTTAGCGCTACTGGCTTTAAAGACCAGCCCCTAACATTGGTCTAGAGCCTTCTTTTGCGGTTTATTGGCAGGCGGTGCTGCACATTTTTTTCCGTGCAACGCCGCTGTCTGTCCCGACCTGTCAGCCTGATAGCGCGCTCAAGCCTTGCAGATTTTTTTACACATTCAAAACCCTACTCGAACAACGCATCCAGTGCCTGTTCCAGACGGGTCACGCCAATCACTTTAAGGCCCGGCGGTGATTCCTTGGGGGCGTTGCCCTTGGGCACGATGGCGCGCTTGAAGCCGTGTTTGGCCGCTTCCTTGAGCCGCTCCTGACCGCTTGGCACCGGGCGCACTTCACCCGACAGGCCTACTTCACCGAACACCAGCAGATCATGGGGCAACGGGCGATTGCGCAGACTGGACATCACGGCAGCCATCAGTGCCAGGTCCGACGCGGTTTCCAGCACCTTGACCCCACCCACCACGTTCAGAAAAACATCCTGATCGTGGGTAGGAATACCGCCGTGGCGATGCAATACGGCCAATAACATGGCCAGTCGATTCTGATCCAGGCCCAGGGTCACCCGGCGCGGGTTGGACATATGACTGTCGTCCACCAGCGCCTGCACCTCCACCAACATCGGGCGAGTACCTTCCCAGGTGGCCATCACCACACTGCCAGGGACTTCCTCCTGAGCACGGGTAAGGAAAATTGCGGAAGGGTTGGAAACTTCTTTCAGGCCTTTGTCGGTCATGCCGAACACGCCCAGCTCATTAACGGCGCCAAAGCGGTTTTTGACCGCACGCAGCAACCGCAGGCGCCCGTCGGACTCGCCTTCGAAATACAACACGGTATCCACCATATGCTCCAGCACCCGTGGCCCGGCCAATGCGCCTTCTTTGGTCACATGGCCTACCAGGAAAATCGCCGTGCCGCTGGACTTGGCATAACGTACCAGCAAGGCCGCACTTTCACGCACTTGCGACACACCGCCCGGCGCTGATTGCAGTTGCTCGGTAAAGATGGTCTGGATGGAGTCGATCACCATGACCTTGGGCTTTTCCAGCTTGGCAGTGGCGATGATGCTTTCAATGCAGGTTTCGGTCATCACCTTGAGCTGATCCTGCGGCAGCCCCAGGCGCCGGGCGCGCATGGCCACTTGCTGCTGGGACTCCTCGCCGGTGACGTACAACGCAGGCATGCGTGTAGCCATCTGACACAAGGTTTGCAGCAGGATGGTGGATTTGCCGATCCCCGGATCGCCACCAATCAACACCACCGAGCCATCCACCAGACCGCCGCCAAGCACCCGATCCAGCTCGCCAGAAGCGGTGGAGAAGCGCGGCAGTTCCTCGATGCTGACTTCAGCCAGGGTCTTGAGCTGGGCCTGTTGTCCGGTCCAGCCGGTACGGCCGCTGGGCGGCGCCGCAGCCCCGCTTTCAACGATGGTTTCCACCAGGGTGTTCCAGACGCCGCACTCGCCGCACTGCCCGGCCCACTTGGGGAAAGTTGCGCCGCACTCGGTGCAGCCGTAAATGCGCTTGGGCTTGGCCATCTGAACTCCACGGAAAAACCGCGATGATAGCCCACTGGGCTTTGGTCAGCGCGCTACCGGCATGCGGATTTCGCCATTGGCCAGCCGAGCGGCACTGTTGCCCGATGCATCTTCGGCATTCAGGTCAGCCCCTTTGCGGGATAAATCCTTGAGCAACTCGACCCGCTGAAACAGGCCTGCATACATGGCCGCCGTCTGCCCTGCACCATTGCGCTGATCAGGGTTGCAGTCGGCTGCCATCAGGCGGTGGGCAATCTTGAGTTCACCCTTGAAAATAGCGCCCATCAGGGCCGTGTTACCGCGTTTGTCCTGCACGCAGGCATTGGCGCCTGCCTTGAGCAAATGCTCAACCGCCTCGGGCTGGCCGTTGTAGGCGGCCAAAATCAGCGCGGTATAGCCTTTGCTGTCTTGAATATCGAGGGTGTAGCCAGATTCGATAAAGGTATCGATTATCGCCACATCGCCACGGCGGGCGGCGTCGAAATAGTAACCCTGAAGCTGGGCCCGGGTGTCGGGACCGCCAGCCAGGCTCAGGCCGCTGACACACATCAAGGCCAGGGAAATGAAAATACGCATGGTGCTCACCTGAATCAAAAGCCCCTCACCCTGGCCCTCTCCCAAAGGGAGAGGGGACTGACCGCGGACGTATTCAAAATCACCGCAAATCAGCTCCCTCTCCCTCCGGGAGAGGGTTGGGGTGAGGGTCAGAGGTTAATCCGCCAGTTTGGCAGCCAGCGCTTTGACCCGGCTCAGATCGCCTTTGGCCACTTTGGCGACACCAGTGCCGTACTCGGGGTCAGCCTTGTAAAGGAACGACAGGATGATGTGCTTGCTTTCATCATCGGTTGTCGCCAGCGAACCACCGAAACTTTCAATCAGGTCCTGACGCTCTTTCTTGCTGAATGAGCGATACAGATCACCGGCCTGCTTGAAGTTCTGCTCACGCTGAATCTTCGCCTGCTGGGTAGTACCCGACAATGGCATTTCGCTGTAGCGCGCAGTTTGCGGCTCTTCACGGGGCATCAAGCGGCTTGGCTGATAGTTCACACCCGAGGTGGTGTGACCCGAATTCATGGCACCGTCCTGGTTGCCATTGTTTACCGCGACCCGAGGGGCGTTGATCGGCAATTGCATGGCATTGGCTCCCAAACGGTACATCTGGGTATCGGCATAGGAGAACACCCGCCCCTGCAACAGGCGGTCTTCGGAAGGCTCGATGCCCGGTACCAGGTTGGCCGGCGCCATGGCGACCTGCTCGGTTTCCTGGAACACATTGGCCGGGTTGCGGTTCAGGACCATTTGCCCGACTTTACGCTCAGCCACGTTCGGCCAGATCTTGGTGGCATCCAGCGGGTCGAAATCGAAAGACTTCAAGTCTTCAGGCTTGAGCACCTGCACATACAGATCCCACTTGGGAAAGTCGCCCTTGTTGATATGCGTGACCAGATCATTGGTCATGTGGCTGTAGTCTTGGCCCTGAACCTGTGTCACTTGTTTCGGATCAAGGTTATTCAGCCCCTGCAGGCTCTTCCAGTGGAACTTCACATAGCGTACGTCACCCTTGGCATTGACCAGTTTATAGGCGTGTACGCCGTTACCGTCCATTTCGCGGTAACTGGCCGGCGTCCCCGCGTTGGAGTACAGCTCGGTCAGCGTGCGCGTGGCTTCCGGTACGTGAGAGAAGAAGTCGAAGCGGCGCGAGTCGTCATCCAGGTTGGTACGCGGGTCAGGCTTGAAGGCGTGAACCATGTCCGGGAACTTGATCGCATCACGGATAAAGAAGGTGGGGAAGTTGTTACCCACCAGGTCCCAGTTGCCATCCGCGGTGTAGAACTTGGTCGCGAAACCGCGTGGGTCACGCAGGGTTTCCGGGGAGTGGGCACTGTGTACAACGGCCGAAAAACGCACAAACACTGGAGTGGCTTCGCCCTTGGCAAACACCTTGGCCTTGGTCAGGTCGCTCAGGTCATTGGTCACGGTAAATGTACCGTGAGCGCCTGTACCGCGGGCATGCACGACACGCTCCGGGATACGCTCGCGATCAAAACGCTGGAGTTTCTGCAGCAGTTGCACGTCTTGCAGCAACACCGGGCCATTGGCCCCTGCGGTTTGCGAGTTCTGGTTATCACCGACAGCGGCACCGTTGTCACGGGTCAGCGTAGCGGCCTGGGCCGTAACCGACAGCAGGCTGGCGCTTAATACACACAGCAGGCGGCGCTGTGAAAGCGCGCCGAAACCTTGGGGGGTGGTCATGCGGAAGTCCTCTGGTTATTGGTTGCGCAACTGGGCGCTAAGCAAAGGCTAGAGGGCTGCGGGGCAAATTCTAAATAGAAAGGTCTCAAGCCGGCCATTGAGAAAAAGATCTGGTATTGCACCAATCAATCGCGTAGTGAGCGCCAATAGAAAACTTCTTACGACTAAACGGGTCGATTGCATACCCGTAAACAGCTGCACGGGCAAGATCAGCCATGCTGATTTACACTGCACCCACCAACCTCATCTGTAACAAGGAATAACCTATGGGCGTGATAAGTGAGTTCAAGGCCTTCGCGGTCAAAGGGAACGTGGTCGACATGGCCGTCGGTATCATCATCGGCGCGGCATTCGGCAAAATCGTTTCGTCCTTTGTAGGGGACGTGGTCATGCCACCGCTGGGGTTGTTGATTGGCGGGGTGGACTTCAGTGACCTGGCCATTACGCTGAAAGCCGCCGTTGGCGATGCGCCAGCAGTGGTTGTGGCCTACGGTAAGTTCATCCAGAGCGTGATCGACTTTATCATCGTCGCGTTCGCTATCTTTATGGGGGTAAAGGCAATCAACCGCCTGAAGCGCGAAGAGGCAGTCGCTCCGAGCGCACCGCCACTGCCCTCTAAAGAAGAGGAACTACTGGGCGAAATTCGCGACTTGCTCAAAGTTCAAAATAACCGTCCATAAGTGCTCAATATAAACAACGGCGTCCTCAGGGGCGCCATTGTTTTTCATGTCAAACACAATACAAAACAACTACCAATAGTTCTCAACGGCAACTTGTCCTGGCCGGCGACTCAGACTCAACTGCATGTCCCGCGTCTTAAGCAACTTGCGCGTGTCATCGATCATTTGCGGGTTGCCACACAACATGACCCGTGAGTGTTCACTGCTCAGCGCGATACCCGCGGCCTGCTCAAGTTCACCATTTTCAATCAGCGCGGTAATGCGCCCGTTCAATGCACCGGGTAGCTGCTCCCGGGTAACGATCGGTATATAAACAAATTTATGCGCATATTCGGCCAGGTATTCACGGCTGCATAACCCGGCGATCAGTTCCTGATAGACCAGTTCGCAGGCATGGCGGGCGCTGTAAACCAGCACGATGCGCTCAAATTTTTCCCACACTTCAAAATCCTGCAGGATCGACAGGAAGGGTGCGATACCTGTTCCGGTGGCCAGCAACCACAAGTCACGGCCGTCGACAAAGCGGTCCAGGGTCAGAAAGCCAAAGGCCTGACGCTCCACCAGCAAGGTGTCGCCAACTTCCAGGCGACTGAGTTCACTGGTGAATTCCCCACCGGGCACCACGATCGAAAAAAACTCCAGAAACTCGTCATGGGGTGAGGAAACCATTGAATAAGCACGCCACACCGTGCTGCCGTCGGCCTTGCTCACCCCTAGCCTGGCGAACTGCCCGGCACGAAAGCGAAAACCCGGGTCGCGGGTCGTGCGCAGAGTAAACAGGCTGGGGGTTATCGGCGTAACGTCGAGAATCGTCTGCTGGGTGAATTTTTCTGCACTGGCAGTCATGGGGCACTCCATTGGCGAATACCCTAGTGTCGCGCAAAGGCGCGCCGAGAAACACCGATGGTTTGTGATGGCTTTGCGGCATCCTGTCACATTGCAAACACCCCCCCGAGTGCAATCAGGGCGATCGTTTATGCATTCAGCTTTGGAAGCTGATTCTATTGAGCTCATACAACTGCTATATAGCTACACCCGAAAGCGTATAACTAGACGCTGTTATTAAATGAGCATCCACATTTATAACCAACGAAGTTTTCACCTATCAACCCCTACTTTCAAATAATTAGCATTATTCAAAACAGCACCTAAAATCTTCTTAACAGGGCACCTTATATCACCACCTATTTTCTGCCGGGCCGCAGGAGCGCCTTATGACCGCACATCATTCAATCAGCACTAACCAATACCTTTCTTGCAGAAGCGAGGCCGAGCTTTGCTCAAATACACTCAAACGAATAGAAGAGTACGGTTTTGACTTTTTTTTCTTTCGAATGATTCCTCGCCTTGGAAACACCACAACAAATAGCAAAGTAATAACAAACTATCCAAATGATTATGTTGAGAGGTATGAAAAAGGTCTCCTCTCTCAAAAAAACCCTCTGGTGACCCACTGCCAGTTGTCGATCCTGCCCATTATCTGGAGTCCTGATGTCTTCAGTGAGGCCCCTGACCAGTGGCGAGCCACGCAAAACTGCGGACTGACCTATGGCTGGTCACAATCTGTGCATGACCCCAGCGGCGTAGTGAGCATGTTGAGCCTGGCCAGAAAAAACACGCCGGTGACCGAGGACGAATTTTCAGACAAGGCTGCCAATGTGTTGTGGCTCTGCAACCAGCTGCACAGTGCCATGCTTGAACGCTGCCACCTTCATCACCGACTGGACATTCATATCATCCGTCTGTCGAGCCGCGAACTGGAGGTATTGAAGTGGACTGCCGAAGGTAAGATCGCCTCCGACATCGGCATGATTCTGGGCCTGAGCACCCGTACCGTAAACTTCCATATCAGCACCGCCATGAAAAAACTGGGTGCCAACAACAAAACCTCGGCGGTGGTCATGGCGGCCAAATCAGGCCTGTTGTAAAGCTGCCCTGCCCAGCGACAGATAAACCCATCAGGCAATCTGCGGCAAAAAAAAGTAAAATCACGGCCACCTGTAAAACCCACGGACTCTTCTTCTTGCCGGACGCCCTCAGGGGCAGGTCGTGCAACGGTTGATTCCTCAGAGTTTGTATAAATGCCCGTGCTAGAAAGCCCCTTCGCCCAACTTCGCCTGATCCGCCAACCCGAGCAGCAAAACGAGCCGTTACAGGCCTTTGATGCGGCAGATGAGTATTTGCTCAATCACCTGGCCGAACAGGCGCTACCCGCAAACAGTCGGGTGCTGGTGCTCAATGACAGCTTCGGGGCCCTGGCGATCAGCCTGGTGGGCACTATGCAGGTCACCAGCAGCAGTGACTCTTTCCTGGCCATACAGGCGTTGGAGAAGAACCTGGTGCGTAATGGCCATGCTTACGATGCGGTCACAATCATTCCGGCCAGCGAGCCGTTGCTCGGGCCATTCGACTGCGTGCTGGTGCGTGTGCCAAAAACCCTGGCATTGCTTGAAGAGCAACTGATCCGTCTGCACGGCCAATTGGCGCCTGGGGCACAAGTGATCGCGGGGGCGATGGTCAAGCACCTGCCCCGTGCCGCTGGGGATCTGCTGGAGCGTTATATCGGCCCGATGCAAGCCTCGCTGGCGGTCAAGAAAGCCCGCCTGCTGATTGCCACTTCCCAGGCGCTGGGGCCATTTACCTCGCCCTACCCTACCCGCTATCGACTGGACAAACCGGCCATCGAGCTACTCAACCACGCCAACGTGTTCTGCCGCGAAGACCTGGACATCGGCACCCGGGCATTCCTGCCCCACCTGCCGAAAAACCTGGGCTCGGCCCGGGTTGCCGATCTGGGCTGCGGCAATGGCGTGCTGGCCATCGCCAGCGCGCTGAACAATCCGCAAGCTCAGTACACACTGGTCGACGAGTCATTTATGGCCGTGCAGTCCGCCCGTGAAAACTGGCACGCTGCGCTGGGTGATCGCGAAGTGACTGTGCGGGCTGATGACGGCCTGGCAAGCCAGGCGCCGGATTCACTGGATGTAGTGCTGTGCAACCCGCCGTTCCACCAGCAACAGGTGGTGGGAGATTTTCTCGCCTGGCGCATGTTCCAGCAAGCACGTGAAGCGCTGGTCGTGGGCGGCGCACTGTATATAGTCGGCAATCGCCATCTGGGCTATCACAGCAAGCTGGCCAAACTGTTTCGTGGCGTCGAGCAAGTGGCCGCAACGCCCAAGTTTGTGATCCTCAAGGCGCGCAAGTAAGACAGACGCAAAGGTATGCGGTGCCCGCGTGGGAGCGGGCTTGCTCGCGATAGCATCACACCTACACAATCCAGCCGAAAAAAAACCCGCCGAAGCGGGTCATAAAACCGTAGCCGCAAGGCAACGGGATGGGAAGTCAGTGGCTTTTCATGCCTGCCGCCGTCATAAACATACGGATCAGCCAGGCAAATACTGCCAGGGTGGCCACACTGCCGGTCCAGATCACCAGCAGCCAGCCAATGCGTTGCCATAAAGGCTTCTTTTCGCACTCTTGCACGTCGTGTAGATAATCCTTGCCAGCCATGTTCAGGCCTCCTCTTGGGGAAAAGGCTGTGGCCCTCAGGCCACAGCGGCATTTGCTACTAGTGATAACCGTCTTCGTGGGTGACCTTGCCGCGGAACACGTAGTAGCTCCAGAAGGTGTAACCCAGAATGAACGGGATGATGAACAAGGTGCCCACCAGCATGAAGCCCTGGCTTTGTGGCGGTGCCGCCGCGTCCCAGATCGAGATCGAAGGCGGGATGATGTTCGGCCACAAGCTGATACCCAGACCGCTATAGCCCAGGAAGATCAGCACCAGGGTCAGCAGGAACGGCGTGTAGTGAGCCTTGCGCGCGATTGCCTTGAGCAGACCGTACATGGTCACCAGTACCAGAATCGGCACCGGCAGGAACCAGAACAAGTTCGGCAAGGTAAACCAGCGCGCAGCAATATCGGTGTGCGCCAGCGGCGTCCACAGGCTGACGATGCCCATCAGTACCAGCACGGCCAACGCCAGCGGGCGACCCAGCTTGTGCATGCGCTCTTGCAGCTCACCTTCGGTTTTCATGATCAGCCAGGTGCAACCCAGCAAGGCATAAGCCACGATCAGGGCGACACCGCAGAACACCGTGAACGGTGACAGCCAGTCCAGCCCGCCACCGGCGTACTGGCGATTGACTACCGGCAGGCCATCAATAAAGGCCCCCAATGCCACGCCCTGAAAGAAGGTCGCCACCAGCGAACCGCCAATAAAGGATTTGTCCCAGATATGGCGTTTTTCCGGACGTGCCTTGAAGCGAAACTCAAAGGCCACGCCGCGGAAAATCAGGCCCATCAGCATCAGGATCAGTGGCAGGTACAGCGCCGACAATACCACCGAGTAGGCCAGCGGGAAGGCGCCAAACAACGCTGCGCCGCCCAGTACCAGCCAGGTTTCGTTACCGTCCCAGACAGGGGCGACTGTGTTCATCATCACATCGCGATCTTTCTCGCCCTTGATAAAGGGAAAGAGGATGCCGATCCCGAGATCGAAACCATCCATGACCACATACATCATGATCCCGAAGATGATGATGATTGCCCAGATAAGTGGCAGATCAATACCCATGACTCAATTCCCCTTAGTCAGGCTGTCGCTGTGGCCTTCGTCTGTACCCTCATGGGCCGCAGACAGAGGACGGGCAGGCGTGCGTTGCTGGCCTGGGCCACCGTGGGTGTCGTCATCGCCTTCGTGAGTGATTGGGCCCTTGCGTACCAGACGCATCATGTAGCCCAGACCCACGCCGAACAGCGAGAAATACACCAGTACGAACATGACCAGCGTGATGCTCATTTGCGTGACGCTATGATTGGACGAGGCATCCGCCGTACGCATCAGCCCGTAAACCACCCACGGCTGACGGCCAATCTCGGTGGTGAACCAACCCGCCAGGATCGCGATCAGGCCTGAAGGGCCCATCCACAGCACCAGACGCAGGAACCAGCGGTTCTCGTACAACGTGCCACGTTTGCGCAGCCACACACTCCACAGACCGATAAAGATCATCAGCATGCCCAGCGCAACCATGATGCGGAAGGTAAAGAACACGATGGTCGAGTTAGGACGGTCTGCCGCCGGATAGTCCTTCATCGCCGGGATCTGCTTGTCCAGGCTATGGGTCAGGATCAGGCTGCCCAGGTACGGCACCTCGATCTTGTAGTCCGTTGTCTCGGTTTTCATGTTGGGAATGCCGAACAGAATCAGCGGCGTCGGCTCACCCGGCTTGTTTTCCCAGTGGCCTTCGATCGCGGCAATTTTTACCGGCTGATACTCAAGAGTATTCAGGCCGTGGGCATCACCGATAAAGGCCTGCACCGGCGCAACCACCAGGGCCATCCACATCGCCATGGAAAACATGCGACGAATGGCGGGCGTGTTGCGTCCGCGCAACAGGTGCCAGGCTGCCGAAGCACCGACGAAAAACGCCGTGGCGACAAAGGCGGCCGTGGCCATATGGGCCAGGCGGTAGGGGAACGACGGGTTGAAAATGACGGCCAGCCAGTCCACCGGAATAACTCGGCCATCAATGATTTCGAAACCCTGCGGGGTCTGCATCCAGCTGTTGGAAGCCAGGATCCAGAAAGTCGAGATCAGTGTGCCGATGGCCACCATGACGGTCGAGAAGAAGTGCATCCCGCGACCGACGCGGTTCCAGCCAAACAGCATGACCCCAAGAAAACCTGCTTCGAGGAAGAATGCGGTGAGTACTTCATAAGTCAGTAGCGGCCCGGTAACAGCACCGGCGAAGTCCGAGAACCTCGACCAGTTGGTACCGAACTGGTAGGCCATGACCAGGCCCGACACCACGCCCATCCCAAAGTTGACGGCGAATATCTTCGACCAAAAGTGGTACAGATCGCGGTAGGTGTCGTCACGGGTTTTCAGCCACATGCCTTCGAGCACCATCAGATAACTGGCGAGACCGATGGTAATGGCGGGAAAAAGAATGTGGAACGACACGGTAAACGCGAACTGAATTCGGGCGAGATCGAGAGCCTCCAAACCGAACATAAGTCTTCCTCTATCAGGTATCAGGTCGTTGAGGACCCAAGCGTCGCGCCCGGATCCAACTACCCCGCAAGCCGTGGCCGCTGCGAATCGATGCTCGCTTTTTAAACCACAACCAAAAGGGATCTGGCCGACTGGCCACTCAGACAAAACCCACAGGGTTTTGATCTGGATCAAGCATGGATGAAAGAGTAGTCCATTCCTGACACACGGCTAATGTGGTTTGTTGTCGCGTGACACGATGCCTCAGCCCTTGATATAGACCGTTGCAAGAACCTTATGGAATCCCCTGAATAAGGTTTTGAGTCAAACATTTCAACCCCGGAAAATGTGATACCTGGAGTAATTATTTGTTACAAAACAATGATAATCTCGACCTCCCCTGCCCCGGCCGCGACCCGTTTAAATGAACAGTCAGCCCCTCCTGTTACGCCATCACCGGCCATTTGTGGCCTTCTGGTTTGCCCGTATCTTCACTGCCAGTGCATTTCAAATGCTGACCGTGGCCATTGGCTGGAACCTCTACCAGCTCACCGGCAATGTGATGGACCTGGGTTGGGTGGGGTTGATCGAGTTCGCCCCGCGACTGCTGTTTATGCTGCACACCGGGCATGTGGCCGACCGCTATGACCGGCGCCGGGTAGCTGCCGTGTGCCAGTCGCTCCAGGCAATGATTGCCCTGACACTGGCCATCAGCAGCGCAAGTGACCACATCACCCGGGAGATGATTTTCATCCTGGCGTTTTTGCTGGGTGCTGCCCGTTCCTTCGAAATGCCCGCCACCCAGGCGCTACTGCCCTCGATCGTGCCGGTGGAGCTGTTCCCGCGGGCAGTGGCTGCGGCTCAGGCTGCACAGCAATCTGCCACCATTGTTGCCCCCGCGTTTGGCGGGTTGCTGTATGCATTTGGCAGTGTCTGGGTGTATGGCCCAAGCGTGGCGCTGTACCTGGTTGCCGCTGTGCTGATGAGCATCCTGCCGGCCCGCCAGTTGCCGCTGAATAAAGCCAAGGCCACGCTGGACTCGCTGTTGGCGGGCATCCGCTTTATCCGCAGCCGCCCGGACGTGCTGGGCGCCATCTCCCTCGACCTGTTTGCCGTGCTGCTGGGCGGCGCCACGGCGTTGCTGCCGGTATTTGCCAAGGACATTCTGCTGACCGGCCCTTGGGGGCTGGGCATGTTGCGTTCGGCACCGGCGGTCGGCGCCCTGCTGATGTCATTGTGGCTGGCCAGGTTCCCGGTAGAGCGCAAGGTCGGGCGTGTCATGTTTACCGCCGTGGGAGTGTTCGGGGTCGCAACCATCGCGTTTGGCCTGTCGACCTCGTTCTGGTTCTCGTTGGCGGTGCTGGTGGTACTGGGCGCGGCAGACATGATCAGCATGGTGATCCGCGCTTCCTTCGTGCAGCTGGAAACCCCGGATGAGATGCGTGGCCGGGTGAGCGCGGTAAACGGCCTGTTTATTGGCGCATCCAATCAACTGGGGGAGTTTGAATCCGGGGCCAGTGCCCACTGGCTGGGTACCGTGCCAGCCGTCGTGCTGGGTGGTGTCGGCACGCTGGTTGTTACCGGGCTGTGGATAAAACTGTTCCCGGGGCTGGCCAATCGGGACCGGATGGTAGAAGAAAAGCCTTAGCCACACCGACCTTGTGGGAGCGGGCTTGCTCGCGATAGGAGCGGCGCGTTTGGCCTGATACGCCGCAGCGATCCAATCGCGAGCAAGCCCGCTCCCACAGAAGGTTTCACCTTATATATAGCTTCACACTCAGCCGGTTATGCGGCGGTACCAGCGAACTGTTACTGAACTCGAACCAGCCACCGTTTTTGTTACCCAGATCAAAAGTGTACAAGTGCCCCACGGTGGTGCCTGAACCGTTACAGGCCACCAGCCCCTCGCCCTGATTGCATACCGGCGCCCGAACACCATCCACTTCCTGGCCGTCCAGTGTCACATTCGGCTGGCCGCCATAACCGCGCTCCAGCACATAGACCTTGATATTGGGACCGTTATGGTCGCAGCGGGTCTGCTCGCGGCCATCCGATACATCCTCTACAGCGCACGAGACAGACGCTACCTTGAGAATTTCCAGGGTACTCAATGGCATCGCGGGGGCGGCGCTGGCGGCGGCACTTATAAAGAGGCCAAAACAGGCTGAAACAGAATTAAGAATGCGCTTCATGGGTCCCTCCGAAAACTGGCACGCAGTATGCCTGCCACATCAAGGTTATAAAACATGGCCCCGCAGGGTAACCAAAGCAGCCATATCCACGAGCTGCTGGTATGATGCGCGGCTTTTTCCAACAGACAGAAAATCTTCAGGCGGTTCGCGTCTGTGCTTTGCTGTTGAAAACGATTTAATCACGGCGCATTTGGCGCCACGGGGACTGGCATGCTGGAAAGGCTGTTTCAACTCAAAGCACACAACACCAATGTGCGTACCGAGATTCTTGCGGGTATCACCACCTTCCTGGCGATGGCCTATATCCTGTTCGTAAACCCGAGCATCCTCGGCGAAACGGGCATGGACAAAGGCGCCGTGTTTGTTGCCACCTGTCTGGCAGCCGCCATCGGCTCGGCGACCATGGGCATTATCGCCAACTACCCGATTGCACTGGCACCGGGCATGGGCCTGAACGCCTTCTTCACCTATACCGTGGTCCTGCACATGGGCCACACCTGGCAAGTAGCGCTGGGTGCGGTGTTTATCTCGGCGGTGTTGTTCTTCCTGTTGTCGATCTTCCGCATCCGCGAATGGATCATCAACAGCATCCCGCTGCCGCTGCGCTCGGCCATTGCCGCCGGTATCGGCCTGTTCCTGGCGCTGATCGCCCTGGGTAACGCCGGCATCGTGGTTGCCAACAAGGCCACCCTGGTAGGCATGGGCGACCTGGCTCAGCCTAAAGTGATCCTGGCTTCCCTGGGCTTTGCCCTGATCGTGGCCCTCGAGGCGATGAAAGTGCGCGGCGCGGTGCTGATCGGCATTCTGGCCGTTACCGTGGCGTCCATTGCCATGGGCGTAACCGATTTCGGTGGCGTAATGTCGATGCCGCCATCCCTGGCCCCGACTTTCCTGCAACTGGACATTAAGGGTGCCCTGGATATCGGCCTGATCAGCGTGATCTTCGCTTTTCTGTTCGTTGACCTGTTCGACAACTCCGGCACCCTGATCGGCGTTGCCAAGCGCGCCGGGCTGATGGGCAAAGACGGTCACATGCCGAAAATGGGCCGCGCCCTGATCGCTGACAGTACCGCGGCCATGGCCGGTTCGTTGCTGGGTACTTCGACCACCACCAGCTACATCGAGTCGGCAGCGGGCGTGAGCGCCGGTGGCCGTACCGGCCTGACCGCCATCGTGGTCGGCATCATGTTCCTGCTGGCGCTGTTCTTCTCGCCACTGGCGGCCAGTGTTCCGGCCTTCGCCACCGCGCCTGCGCTGATGTTCGTGGCCGTACTGATGATGAGCGGCCTGGCCGAAATCGAATGGGACGACGTGACCGTTGCCGCCCCGGTGGTGATCACCGCACTGGCAATGCCGTTCACCTACTCCATTGCCAACGGCATCGCCTTCGGCTTTATTTCCTGGACCGTGATCAAACTGCTGTCGGGCCGCGCCCGCGAGTTGAATGCACCGCTGATCATTTTGTCGGTTCTGTTTGTGGTCAAGCTGGGTTGGTTTAACGCATGAGTGCTTTGCCATTTGATTCTGCTACCTACGCCGTTGAACTCGAAGCCAAGGCCAACCGCCTGCGCGAACTGCTGGCGCCTTTCGATGCGCCAGAGCCGCAGGTGTTTGATTCGCCGCTGAAGCACTTTCGCCTGCGGGCCGAGTTCCGCCTGTGGCGCGAAGGCGGCGAGCGTCACTACGCCATGTTCGCCCAGGACGACAAGCGCACACCGATCCTGATCGAAGAGTTCCCGATCGCCAGCCTGCGCATCAACCAATTGATGCCTCAGCTCAAGGCTGCCTGGCAAGCCAGCTCGGCCCTGAGCCACAAGCTGTTCCAGGTGGAGTTTCAGACCACCCTGGCCGGCGATGCGATGGTCACCTTGTGCTATCACCGCCCGCTGGACGAGCACTGGCAAACCGCCGCCGAGCAGTTGGCCAAAGACCTCGATATCAGCGTGATCGGGCGCTCCAAGGGCAAACGTGTTGTGATTGGCCGCGATCATGTGGTCGAGAAGCTCGAAGTGGCAGGCCGCACCTTCACTTATCAACAGCCTGAAGGCGCATTCACCCAGCCAAACGGTACGGTGAACCAGAAGATGCTCAATTGGGCATACGACGCACTGGGCGAGCGTTCGGATGATTTGCTGGAGCTGTATTGCGGCAACGGTAACTTCACCCTGCCGCTGGCCACCCGCGTGCGCAAAGTGCTGGCCACTGAAATCAGCAAGACATCGGTGTACGCCGCGCTCAACAACCTGCGCGACAATGCTGTGGATAACGTCACGCTGGTGCGCCTGTCGGCTGAAGAACTGACCGAAGCCCTGAATGAAGTCCGCCCGTTCCGTCGCTTGCAGGGCATTGACCTGAAAAGCTACGAGTTTGGCAGCGTCTTTGTCGACCCGCCGCGCGCGGGCATGGACCCGGACACTTGTGAACTGACCCGTCGTTTCGACAATATCCTGTATATCTCGTGCAACCCGGCGACATTGGCCGAGAATATCGCCCAACTGCACGATACTCACCGGATTGAGCGCTGCGCAGTATTTGACCAGTTCCCGTGGACGCACCACATGGAATCGGGCGTGTTGCTGGTTCGCCGGTAAACCCAGGTTCTGATACACCGTGTCGACCTAATCGCGGGCAAGCCCGCTCCCACAGGATCAGCGCAATACCTGTGGGAGCGGGCTTGCCCGCGATGGCCACGCCGCAATAGGGCCATGTTTATTGGGCCCGAAAATACCCCGCCACCTGCCGCAAGTCCCCCTCGTTCAACACCCCCGCGTAATACCTCAGCTGCACCCGTGCCAATAAATAGGCATAGCGAGCCTCAGCCAAATCCCGCTTGGCACTGAACAACTGCTGTTCGGCATCCAGCACATCCAGATTGACCCGCTCACCGCCACTAACGCTTTTCTGCGTTGCCTGCACCAGGGCACCGGCAGACTCCACGGCCATTTCATAGGCCCGCACCTTGGCCGCTGCACTGCTATTGAGGTTGAACTGTTTACGCAGGTCAACCAGCGTACTGGCTGTTTGCGCGTCGATTTCATACTGGGCCTGGGACAATTGCCGCGCGGCCTGGCGGGTCGATGCCGACACCGATCCCCCCGCAAACAAGGGTACGGTGAGCTGAATACCGACACTGTTGGTGTCGTACTTCTGGTTATAGGTACTCTCGGAGTCAGAACTGGTCTGACGGCTGCTGGCATACAAGCTGAGTTTGGGCAGATGCCCGGCGCGCTTGCGCTCCACCTCGTACTCGGCCGAGGTCAGCGCATGATGCTGCGACGCCAGCTCCGGGTTATTGGCCAACGCCAGCTCGCGCCAGCTCTCAAAACGCCGGGGCTCCAGCGGCTGAATCGCAAAGTGTGCCACCAACGGGGCCAATTGCTCGACCTGCAGCGGCTCACCGAGCATTGCCTCCAGCTCACGCAAGGCCGCGTCCTGATTGTCTTGCGCCTCGATTTCTTCGGCCACTGCCATGCTCAGCCGTGCCTGGGTTTCCAGCACATCGGTGCGGGTCCCTTCACCCCCTTTAAGGAGCCGCTGGTTAAGTTGCAAACGTTCGGCATAAGCACGTTTTTGCGCCCGGCTCAGCTCAATCCGTTCCTGCGCCAGGAGTGCCTGACTGTAGGCACTGAGCACCCGCACCGCCAGATACTGGCTTTTGCTGCGAAAGCGCTCATCAGAAAACAACGCCTGCGCCGCGCCCTGCCGGAATCGTGCGTAGGCTTCGTAGTCCAGCAGCGGTTGCTGCAAGGTCAAGGTCGCCGCATAACTGCGGTAGTCGCGGTCGGTCCGGGTGCTGGCCTGGGTAACTTCGGACTCGTTGCGCGAGTTGTTGTAGTTCCATGACAAGGTCGGCAATAACGCGGAGCGGCCCAGGGCGCGGTTCTCCTCCCCGGCAGCACGCTCTTCGATGGCGGCCTGGAAGGTCGGGTCATTGCGCACGGCCAGATCGTAGGCGTCCAGCAATCCCAATGCCTGCACCGGCCCCGCACAGAGCATCAGCAATCCATATAAAAACGGGCGCACGGTCATTCTTCCACCAATGCCATATGAGTGCGGTCGAGCAGCGGTTTGAACAGGTAATTGAGCATCGAGCGCTCACCCGTGCGCACAAATGCCTCAACCGGCATGCCCGGACGAATCTGCAGCCCGGCCAGTTGGGCCATGCCCGCATCGCTGACCTGGGCACGCAGCGTGTAATACGGCTCGTCCGTACGCTCATCGACCTGGCGATCCGCCGACACCAGCGTCACCTCCCCCGCCACCCGCGGCGTGGTGCTCTGACTAAAAGCGGAGAACATCAGCTCCACCGGCAACCCGGCGTGCACCTTGTCCGCCAGCTCGACCGGCACCCGGGCTTCGACCAGCAGGGGCTCGCCCTGGGGCACGATTTCCATCAGCGCCTGACCGGGCTTGATCACCCCGCCTTCGGTGAACACATCCAGCCCCACCACAATCCCGGCCACCGGCGCGCGCAACTGACTGTTGGCCAACTCAAACTCGGCCGACGCCAGCCGATTGCGCAGATCTTCGGTACGCACCCGGGTGTCGGCCAGTTGCGTACGCACTTCCTTTTGATATTCCTCGGCCAATTGCCGGATTTTCAGACGCATCTCCAGCACTTGTCGCTGCAACTGGCCGATACGGCCGTAGTCTTCACTGATGGAACCCAGCACCTGGGCGTACACCCGCTCGCTGTCCAGCAGACGGTTGCGCGGGATATAGCCTTCGCGGGCCAGCTCACGCAAACCCAGCAACTGCTCGGTCAGGGCCGTGCGTTGCAGTACCTTGCTGGCCTGGGAGTCACGTACCCCACGCAACTGCGCCTCGGCACCCGCGATGCTCTCGTCGATACCCTGCTGATCCAGCAACAATGCCTGACGGCGGCTATCGAACAATTGCCGTTGCAATGCCAGGTTGGACGCTACCTCCGGCTCGGCTGCCAATGCCGTCAACTCAACGGGAAAACTCACACTGGCCACACCGTCGCGCTCGGCATTAAGCCGCGCTTCACTGGCCAGCGAGCCATAAAACTGGCTGCGCAAGGATTGGGCCTGGCCCAGCAGCGGGGTTTCCTTCAAGCGAATCAGTACCTGGCCTGCGGCCACCTTGTCACCGTCGCGCACGTCGATCCGTTCAACAATCCCGCCACTGGGGTGCTGCACCACTTTGCGATGCCCGGAAACCATCACCTTGCCCGACACTGCCACGCCTTTATCCAGAGGCGCCAATGCGGCCCAGCCGAGAAACCCGAGAAAACCACCAAGCATCAACATCCAGCCCAGGCGTGAATAGCGGGTGTCATCCAGTTGCAGCACATTGCTGTCGCCAACGGCCTTGGTGTTCAACTGCGTCATGCCTTGTTCGCCTCTGCCGTACCCAACCGGTAGCTCACATTCATCGCCGGTTTGGCTGCTGCAGGTTTAGCTGCAGCGGGTGCGCCTAGCACCTTGGCCGTCGGGCCAAAGGCTTGCAACTGGCCCTCGCGCAGGATCAACAGTTGGTCGGTGAGAGTCAGCACATTGGGTTTGTGGGTGATCAAAATCAGGGTTCGCTTGTGCTGTTTGAGCTGGGCAATAGCCTGCAACAAGGCCTGTTCCCCGGCTTCATCGAGGTTGGAATTGGGTTCGTCGAGCACGATCACCGCAGGCAGACCGTACAGCGCGCGGGCCAGGCCGATGCGCTGCTTCTGCCCGCCGGACAACCCCGCGCCACCCTCGCCCAGGCGCGTTTCATAACCTTCGGGCAATTGCAGAATCAACTGATGCACACCCGCCAGTTGCGCGGCGGCCAGTACCTTGTCGGCATCCACCTCGGCAAAGCGTGCGATGTTTTGCGCGATGGTGCCGGCAAACAGCTGAATGTCCTGGGGCAAGTAACCCAGGTGCGGGCCAAGCCGGTGTTTGTCCCACTGCGACAGCTCGGCACCATCCAGCCGCACCTTGCCCGCCAGCGGCTGCCACACGCCGATCAGCAGCCGGGCCAGGGTTGACTTGCCACAACCGGACGGTCCGATCACCCCCAGCACTTGACCGGCAGGCAGGGTGAAACTCAGGTTGGCCAGGGTGGCGCGACGGGTGCCTGGAGCGCTGGCGCTTAATTGCTCCACGGCCAGTTCGCCCCGCGGGGCGGGCAATGCCATGCGCTGCGCCCGGGCCGGATAGCTGTGCAGCAAGGCTTCGAGCCGCTGATAGGCCAGCCGCGCCGAACTCCACTGCTTCCACACGCCGATCAACTGATCGATGGGGCTCAACACCCGGCCCATCAGAATGGAGCCGGCAATCATCATCCCGGCCGTGATCTGCCCTTGCACCGCCAGCAAGGCGCCGAGGCCGAGCACCAGGGATTGCAGGGCCAGGCGCACGCCCTTGGACCAGGCGCTGACGGTGGCGGTTTTTTCGCTGGCCAGATTCTGCTGCGCCAAAAAGGCCGTGTGCTGCGCCAGCCAACGCCCGCGCAAGGTGTCGAGCATGCCCATGGCCTCAATGGCCTCGGCATTGCGCAGATGCGCACTGGCCTGCTGGGTGGCCTGCACCGATAACTCGCTGGCGGCCTTGAGCGGCGCTTGGGAAACGTGTTGATTGACCCACGCCAGAATCATCAGCAGCACCGCGCCGCCCAGGGCCAACAGCCCCAGCCAGGGGCTAAACATAAAGATCACAAACAGATACACCGGAAACCACGGCGCATCGAAAAACGCGAACAAGGCATTGCCCGTCGCAAACTGGCGCAGGCTGGTGAGGTCATTCAACGCCTGCGCTGCTGCCGGGCTGCCGGTGCGCAATTGCGCCTCAAAAGCAGCGTCGTAGACGCGCTGATTCAAGCGCATGTCCATCTGCGTGCCGAGGCGGATCACCACCTGGCTACGCACCCACTCCAACGCGCCCATCAGGCCAAACAGGCCGAGGATCATCAGCGTCAGCATCAACAGGGTCATTTGATTGCCCGATGCCAGCACCCGGTCATAGACCTGCAGCATGTACAGGGCCGGGGCCAGCATCAGTAAATTGATCACGGCCGAGAACAGGCCGATATTGAAAAAAGCACGTTTGTAGGCCGTCAAGGCAGCCAGCATCTCGTTGGCTTTGGGCCGGGTCATGGAAAGATTCCGAGGATATGGGCCGAAAACCCTGTGGGAGCTGGCTTGCCTGCGATGCAAGCGGCGCGGTCTGACTGCCAGACCATGCCGATGCCATCGCGGGCAAGCCCGGCTCCCACAGGATTGGAGTTCACTGAGGTGGGCGGGAGTTACGCCGCCAGTGCCCAGTCCTGAGCCACATCCAGCACGCCCACCAGGCTGATATCAGCCGCCAGTGGTGCATCGGCGTGAGCCAGGCCGGCCGCAGCCAGTTGGTCGAAGGTCGAATCGGTAGACAGGCCGAACCCGCTCAGCAGGTTGTTGAGCACGCCTTCCAGACCCGATACGTCGCCTTTCATCAGGCCGTAGATCACGTCCTGAACAGCGTTGCCCGCACGGCCGGCATCGCTGGCGGCAGACAGGTCGAGGCCGTTGAAGGAGACGGTGTAGTCGCCCAGCGTGAAATCGCTGCCCTGACCGCCGCCCAGATAGTTACCTAACTGCACGTTATCCAGATTGCCCCACAAAAAGTGGTTCATGTTGTCGCCCGCGGACAGCTTAGGGTTGAATACATAATTCAAACCGTTATCCGTGTCGCTTTCTGCCACAAAGGCGTAAGTGGAACCATTGGCACCCTGAGTTGCATATTGCTCGCCCGACATTTCACGGCCACCGGTGTTGAAACCACCGGTATGGGCTGCACCATGATCCGCGGTACGGAAGCCGGTCGACCACTCACTCAATACGTCTTTAACAGAAATATCGCCATACAGTGAGTTGTAAGTTACTGAGATAGTCATGTTTACTTTCTTCCATTGATAGATTTAGTGACAACCTGCACACGTCTGCGTGCTTTTGCTCAACACGAGCAAAATCTGTTAACAACGATCAACTCGCTATTATTTAAAACTTGTACTCAAGCATGCCGCTCAATGTTCGCCCCCGGGCCAGGCTCAAGTTATTGGCATCCCCCATGGCCACGAAGTACGCCTCATCGGTGGCATTCTCCAGCACCAAGGTGAGATTGATATCGTTAGTGGGCCAATAACTGGCATACAGGTCATACACACTGTATTTGGGCCAAGTGGCTTGCTCGATACTGGAATAGTTATGGGCATTCATATCGGCACCGTTGCCGCGACTGTAGCGCAAGCGAATACCCGTATCCAACCGTCGCTCCAGGAAGCGCGCACCAACTGTCAAGGAGCCCCGGTCGGCGGGCATATGCGCAGCGCTGCCCATAATGCCGCCACAGGCGACATGATTATTTCTTTTATCATCATCCAGATATTCAGACTCTCTCACTCTTCTAAAGCCCATCGACCCATCAGGCTTTACATAGCGCTCCAAGTAATTTACAAACACTTTTCCGCCTTTTTTTGCATCACCTAGATAGTAGTCATTGGCACAAAAATCGTTGGCACCAATCATATGGGTATAACTCAAATTGGTATACATGCGCCCCATATCGTAATTCAGCTGATATTCAAGCCCCCTGAAGCGCGTATCATTCAAGTTATTAACGTATGCCAGATCACCAAAATTACCAATTGCAGACTCCGGCAAGCCAATACCGTACTGCATAAACGTAAAGTTTTTGATGCGATTATCAAAGTAAGACACTTTCACGCCCAGCCGGTCATTATTAAAAAATAACGACTCTTTGAAGATATTGAAGCCCACTTCCCAGTCTCTGGACTCCTCGGCCTTCAGGTAGGGATTGGGGAATACCCGCTCTGGAGCATTACCGCCATGCGGCCGCCCTGTCATCAATACTTCAGTGACTGCTGGTGGTCGCCAGCCTTTGCCCCAGCGTGCATATAATTGAAGCCAGTCCACACCCGGCTTGATCGCAAGACCGAAGGTAGGTGAAAACTGGCCACTCTCTTCGTCCAGGTCATAGGTATCCTCGACACGCTTAGCCGGATCCAGATTAACCACCGGTACACCATTTTCATAACGAATGATTTCTTTACGGAAGATCGTCATTCCGGTCTTGCCCTCAAGACGATAACGGTCATAGCGCAAGCCACCATTGAGGGTCAGCCAGTCGTTGTAGTTGTACTCCAGATTACTGAACAGGCTGGCCATGGTGCGCTTGCCTGTCGGATTTGCGCCTTCAACATAGGGCGTGATTGTCTCGCTCAGGGCCGCAATTTTATCGGTCTTGGGCTTGAAGTTGTCCTGGTACATCTCCAGGCCATAATTCCAGGTCAAAAGACCGTAGGTATCGAAGTTGAAGCGTGAGGTGTTCTCGCCTTGCAGCCCCCAGGTATCGGTACGGAAGTAGTCCTTGTACGGGTCGTAGTTGTTCCTTACTTCGCTCGTCTGGTGCCCGGCGTTAGAACGCACCAGTTCCGTGGTGACGTAATACAGCTTGGCCTTGAAATCGATCAGTTCGTTGTCGGGATTAAAGCTGTAGTCCAGCCCGAAGTTGGCGGTGCCCAGGTTGTTCTTGCTATGGCGGACGTAGTCATAGTCCGTCTCGTTGTTGATCGCGTAGGTCCATGAATCATTGCTGTCACTGTCGGTATTCAGATAGCTCAGTTGTACACGCTGATCATTGGGCAGGTTGAGGCCGAACTTGACCATCTGCGAGCGCGTCACGCTACCTGCATCCCCCACTTCATTGTTCAGCCAGTTGTTCCAGGCTTCGCGGCGAGTTTTTTTGACGCGGATTTCATCCCCCAGGTTGTCAGCGTTTTGCCGGCCGCTACGGTAGTTGCCGAAGTGTCGTTCACTGTAGGCAAACAAGGCATCGCCAATGTCGTTTCCGATGGCGAACACTCCACCACCGTTGAAATAAGTACCGTTGCCCAACTCACCGATGCCACTACCCGCCCGGACACGTCCGCCGAACTCTTTGCCATCTTTCAAAAAATCACTGGCTTCGAGGGTTTTAAAGGTGGCGATCCCTCCGAGTACCGCAGCACCGCCCATGCCCGACTGAGTGCCTTTATCGATTTCAATACTTGAGATCATCTGCGGATCTATCAGCATTACGCCGTTGCGATGCTGGTGACCATTGACGCTGAAGTCCTGGCGCATGCCATCAACGTTCATGTTGACCCGACCATAGTCCTGAAGGCCTCGGATATTGACCGATAGGCCTGGATCGCGCTGGTCTACTGCGGTGTAGACACCCGGAGTTTCTTCAAGCATGTCGGCTGTGTGGCGGGGGGCACGCTTGTTGATTTGCTCACGGGTAATGACAGCGACGGAGGATGGGGTCTGGTACACCCAATCTGCAGTGTTGCCTTCACTGGCCGTCACCGAGGTAGTGCCCAGGGCCAGGGCGCCGTTGTGTTCGCCGCTAACGCGGGTCAGGGTGATCTGGCGTTCGCCGGTAAAGCGATACTCCACCGGGTTGTTGCCCAGCAAGCGCGCCAGGCCTTCCTGCACGCCCAGATCGCCATTCAGCGCTACGGAGTTCAGGCCGCGCAGCATCTGGCTGTCAAACAGCACTTGCAGACCCGCCTGTTCGGCAAAGATCAACACGGCCTTGTCCAGCGGCTGGGCCGGAATATGGAAGGCAATAAATTCTTGCTGAACGGCGCTGCTGACCTTGTCTGCGGCCTGCACCGGCATTTGCGCCGCCAACAGGGCGACAATCCCGACCTGAACTGCAAAGGCTAACCGACTTGCGGTTTGCACCCCTTTGCGCTGACTACCCATCATTTTTATTTTCCCCAGGCTACGAGCTGCTTTGCGAATGAATCTCAATAGCAAGACGTAACATCGGGGAAAAGTCAGTAAAGGTTTTTGCGATTAATTTTCAAAAAGTGCTGGGGAGCACTGTGGGAGCGGGCTTGCTCGCGATAGCATCACCGTGATTCACCTGATAGACCGCAGCGTCTATATCGCAGGCAAGCCAGCTCCCACAAGGTTTTTGGTGGTTCAATACACCAGGCTCACGCCCGCCAGTTCGACGCGCTGCACCTGCAACTCCTGGGTGAGGGTGTGCAGGGCGCTGTCGAGCATTTCGAGGCGGAATACGCCGCTGACCTGTCGACTGGCCAGGGCCGGGTTGGCCAATATGATCTGGCCGGGGCGATAGCGGTTGAGCTGTTCGATCACATGCCCCAATGGCTGGCGGTCAAATACCAGCACACCACGGCGCCAGCTGGTGGCCACGTTCAAATCAAAACCGGGGAGTTTTTCTACACCCTGTACTGAGCTGTAACGGGCGCTCTGGCCCTCCTCCAGGGTTTGCTGCGCCGCGCCTTGGGCCGGCGGCGCCTGCAGGCTGACCTCGACGCTGTGTTGCAACACGCCGACCCACGCCTGATCGCGGCTTTCGCGGCCCACCACAAATTGCGTGCCCAGCGCCCGGGTACGCCCGCCCGCGCTTTGCACCACAAAAGGTCGTGTTTCAGCTTCGCCCATCGGGGCGACATCAAACACCGCCGAACCCGCCAGCAGGCTGATGCGCCGCTCGCCAGTGTCGTAGTCGATGCTGATGGCACTGGAGGCATCCAACTCCACCGAGCTGCCGTCGTCGAGCTGAACCGTGCGGATTTCTCCTGCGCCTGTGCGGTAGTCGGCCTGCATCTGTATCAGTACCGTCGGGCCGCTGACCCAGCCAACTGCGACTATCAACGACAGCACCGCCGCACGCCCGACCCAGCGCAACGGGCGTCGACGGCGGGTCACTGGCGCGGGTCGGGCTTCTGCTGGTCGCTGGCGATGGGCTACAGGCCGCGGCTCAAACGCCAAATCCCCCAGCGCTGCCCAGGTCTGTTCGGCAAAGCGCAAGGCCTCAGGGTGGCGCGTATCGGCCACCAGCCACTGCTCCAGCTGCGTCTGCGCCTCTGCGCTCAATGCACCCGCGTGCAGACGCACCGCCCACTCGGCGGCCGCTTCAGTAATGCTCTGCTGTTCGGGGCCTTGGCTCATCAGGTGTGAATCTCTATTTCTCGTTATATATAAGCAGTGACGTCTCGCCGGCTAAAACTCAGTAAGCCGTTCATCTACATATTTGAATGTTATTTCTCAGGCTCTTGTAAGCGCTGCATGACGTAGGCCAAGGCTTTTGACAGATGCTTTTGCACTGAGCTGTCAGAAATTTCGAGATGGCGCGCAACTTGAGCATGGGTCATGCCCTCGATGCGGTTGAGACGGAAGATTTCCTGAGTCCTTTCGGGCAACTCGGACAATGCCTGCTTTAGAGCCATGCGCTGTTGTTCAGCCATCGCCTGGGCCTCCAGCCCTGCCATTTCGTCTTCAATTTCGGCCAGTGCTTCATGGGGGACCGTATCGGTCTTGCGCCGGGTTTCCTGGCGGATATGATCGACCAGCAGGTTGCCGGCAATGCGGTACAGATAACCGGGGGTGTTGTCGATTTGCTCTTTGCGGCCACGCTCGGCCATGCGCAGAAAACTTTCCTGCACCAGGTCCGCGGCCAGCTGTGGGTCTCGTACCTTGCGTGCCAGATACCCGCGCAGGGTACTGGCATGCTTGAGGAACAAGCCCTTGAGATCCGTATCCAACAAACCGACTCCCTGAGCATGAAGGAAAGGGGCGGCTATCTTACTTTTTGTCGAGAATGATTTTCAATTGGTATTGTGTTTCATTAGTACAAAGTGTGCTGCCTGTTCACGCCCGCAAATAGCGCAACACGGCATCACACATCATGTCGCGCTGACGCTGCTTGACCTGCAGATCGGAGAAGTCGACCTGGAAAATTTCACCCAGGGTGTAGCGATTCGATACCCGATAAAAACAGAACGAACTGACCAGCAAATGCACATCCAGCGGATTTAGCCCGGCGCGGAACACTCGTTGTTCAACGCCACGCTGCAGGATATTTTCAAGTGCCTGCACAATCGTATCGTTCATGGCCTTGATGCCTTCCGAACGTTTGATGTATTCACCCTTGTGGATATTTTCAATGCTGACGATACGCACAAAATCCGCGTTCATGTCGTGGTGATCGAAGGTGAACTCCACCAGCCGCTGAATCGCCTCCACCGGTTCAAGCTGGTCCAGATTCAAGCAGCTTTCGATGCTGCGAATCTCGCCGTAAAGTTTCTCCAGCACCTCGACGTAGAGCTGCTCCTTGCTGGTGAAGTAGTAATAGATCATGCGCTTCGAGGTCTTGGTGCGCTCTGCTATAGCGTCCACCCGCGCACCCGACAACCCTTGCTCGACGAACTCGACAATGGCTTCTTGCAGGATGTTTTCGCGGGTTTTCTCTGGGTTGTTCTTACGGCTCTTGCGCGGTTCGACTACCGGTACCGTGGCGCCGGTGTCGACTTCTTGGGTCTTGGTCATAAAGGCTCACGGCCATTTTGGGTTGCCCGGGATTATGGGCTGCCCTGCTCTGTGAAGGAAGTCGCCTTACAGCTTTGCCTGACGCGCCGCACCACTGCGCGACTTGGCCATGGCTGCCAGACGTACGGCTACGTTGGCCGCGCCATAGCCGGCGTAGCCATTTTTGCGTTGCAGCAGTTCGAAGAAGAATCGCCCTTCAAACGCTTCGGTGTACACATGAAACAGCTCGCCGCCCTGGGCATCACGGTCATACAGCACGTTGAAATAGGCCAGCTTGCTCAAGAACTCGTCATCAAAATCAAAGCGCGCTGCCAGGTCGTCGTAATAATTGAGCGGGATATCCAGCAGCGGCACGCCTGCGGCTTTGGCGCGACTGACTTCGGCGAACAGGTCGTCACACTCGAAAGCAATGTGATGTACACCAGAGCCGCGATAACTCGACAGAGCATGTGAGATCGCGGTGTTTCTGTTCTCGGAGATATTCAGCGGCAAGCGAATCGAGCTGCAACGGCTACGCAGCGCACGGCTTTTTACCAGACCATAGGGGTCGGGGAGCACCACTTCGTCATCGGCTTCGAAATCCAGCAGGCTTTTATAGAACAATACCCAGCTGTCGAGGCTGTCGGCGGGTAATGCCATCGCCATATGATCGATGCGTTTAAGGCCGCCCTGGGGTGATGGGGCTGACGTGAGGTTGAAGTCAGATTCATACAACGGCTTGCCGGTAGCGTCTTTGTCCACCAGATAAATCAGGCTGCCATCGGGCGCACGCACTGCCGCCAGCTCCAGTTCGTTAGGGCCGACCAGCCCGCGATAAGGCTGCCCCTTGTAAGCCACGGCACGGGCCAGTGCGCTGGCACTGTCTTGCACCCGAATGGCAGTGGCACATAAAGACGGACCGTGGGCCTCAAAAAAGTTATGGGCAAAAGAATAGGGTTCGGCGTTGAGGATCAGGTTGATATCACCCTGGCGCAGCAAGCTCACATTTTTTGAGCGGTGCTGCCCGGCCTTGCTGAAACCCAGGCGCTCGAGCCAGTGGGTCAGTTGCGCGCCCTGGCTTTCATCCACGGCAAATTCGAGAAACTCGATACCGTCGTACGGGCTGGCGGCAGGCGGCGCGAACAACGGCTCCCGGGTCGCGACCGGGGCATTTTGCAGGGCAAGCCGCTCGCGGGTTTTCTCTTCCAGATACAGCAACGAACGCAAGCCATCGGCCGCATTGGCGCGGGGCGGAGCGGCGCGAAAACCGTCGTTGAAGATTTCCAGCGACAGGGGCCCGGTGTAGCCACTTTGTACGATCGGTGCCAGAAAGCCAGGCAGATCGAACTCGCCCTGCCCCGGGAAACAGCGGAAATGACGGCTCCATTCCAGCACATCCATGGCCAGAATCGGTGCATCTGCCATCTGTACAAAGAAGATTTTTTCCCCCGGAATCTGCGCAATGGCACTCGGGTCACCCTTGAGCGAAAGGGTGTGGAAACTGTCGAGCAATACGCCCAGATTCGGGTGATCGATCTCGCGCACCAGGTCCCAGACCTGTTGCCAGGTGTTTACGTGACGGCCCCATGCCAGCGCTTCGTAACCAATGCGCAGGTTACGCGCCCCGGCACGCTCAGCGAGCAGGCTCAGGTCATCGAGCAGAATCTGCCGGTCACCTGTGGAGTCAGACGCGGCATTGCTGCACACCAGCACCAGATCGGTGCCCAGCTCCTGCATCAGGTCAAACTTGCGTTCGGCGCGGTCCAGGTTGCGGGCAAGGCGGTCGCGACGGCAACCTTCAAAGTCACGAAACGGCTGGAACAGGCTGATTTCCAACCCAAGATCGGTACATATCTGACGGACTTCACGGGGGCTGCCGTCGTAATACAGCAGGTCGTTTTCAAAGATTTCGACCCCGTCAAAACCTGCCGCCGCAATGGCGTCGAGCTTCTCCGGCAGGGTGCCGCTCAAGGAAACAGTGGCGATCGAACGCTTCATTTATAACTCCCAGGATTGGCGCAGCCTGCAGGCGACGGCATTTCTTAATGGCTTGATTATTAAGGGCGCCCTATTATTGAGCAACCAATCTGTACCAACCGGTTAGTTTTGCGTGCGATTATCGAACAATATGGCCTATCTTGAATTGACGACTTTTTGTCCACTCGCCACCATCAAGCCCGTACTCCTTGCGTCACTTGTTGTGCAACACCACATAAAAATTCCAAGAAACGGGTAAACATCCATGGTCCCTTCTCCGACTGCACGCACCACTTCTGCCCACGCTCCAGGCGCAGGAATCGGTGACAAGATTCGCGGCACCCTGGCGACTGGCAAAACCCGTTGGGGCATGCTCGCACTGGTGTTCTTCGCCACCACCCTCAACTTTATCGACCGCGCCGCCCTGGGCGTGATGCAACCGATCCTGGCCAAGGAGATGAGCTGGACGGCGATGGATTACGCCAACATCAACTTCTGGTTTCAGGTGGGTTATGCCATTGGCTTCGTGCTGCAAGGCCGTCTGATCGACCGGGTCGGGGTCAAGCGCGTGTTCTTCTGCGCCGTGTTGCTGTGGAGCCTGGCCACCGGCGCCCATGGCCTGGCCACCTCGGCAGTGGGCTTTATGATTTGCCGCTTTATCCTGGGCATCACCGAAGCCGCCAATTACCCCGCCTGCGTAAAAACCACACGCCTGTGGTTCCCGGCCAGCGAGCGGGCCGTGGCCAGCGGCATCTTCAACGCCGGCACCAACGTAGGTGCCATGTTCACGCCGATGATGTTGCCTCTGGTGCTGCATGTGTGGGGCTGGCAGGCGGCCTTTTTGTGCATGGCGGCACTGGGCGGTATCTGGTTGATCTTCTGGGGTTTGAAGTACTACAACCCGGAAGAGCACCCTACCGTTAGCAAGGCGGAGCTGGACTATATCCAACAAGAGAAAGAGCCTGAGCAAACTACCGTATCTTTCGGCACCATCCTCAAGATGCGCGGTACATGGGCATTCGCCTTGTCCTACGCCATGACGGCACCGGTGTTCTGGTTCTACCTGTACTGGCTGCCACCGTTCCTGAATCAGCAATACAACCTGGGCATCAGCGTGACGCAAATGGGCATCCCGCTGATCATCATCTATATCACTGCCGACTTTGGCAGTGTGGGCGGCGGGATCCTGTCTTCGGTACTGATCAAGCGCGGCATGGCGGCAGTCAAGGCGCGCCTGGTGTCGATGCTGTTGTGTGCCATCAGCATCATCGGCGTGGTGATGGCCGCAGGCTCCAGCGAACTGTGGGTCGCAGTGGGCGCCATTGCCCTGGCCCTGGGTGCGCACCAGGCCTGGACGGCCAACGTGTGGAGCATGGTGATGGACTACACGCCCAAGCACATGATGGGCACCGTGTTCGGCTTTGGCGGCATGTGCGCCGCAATCGGCGGGATGTTTATGACCCAGTTCGTAGGCTATGTGCTGACGGTTACCAACAATAACTACACCTTGCTGTTCACCATGATTCCAGCGATGTACTTCATTGCGTTAGTGTGGATGTACTTCATGGCACCGCGAAAAATCCCACAGGTTTAACGCATAGAACAACGAGGTATTCGATGACATTACCCACACCCCTTTCAGGGGTGAACCAACCCTTGAAGGGCATCTTGCTGATTGTGACGGCCACAGCGCTGTTCTCCAGCCACGATGCGCTGTCCAAGTACCTCAGTGGTTTTTACCCGGTGGTGATGGTGGTGTGGGCACGTTACCTGGTGCATACCGTACTGATGGCGGGGATCTTTCTGCCGCAGTCCGGTTTGCGTGTACTGCGCAGCAAACGGCCTTTGCTTCAGGTGTTGCGGGCTATCTGCCTGCTGGGCTCGGGGCTGTTTTTCACCTACGGTTTGCTGTTTATCCCGCTGGCTGAAAATACCGCGGTCAACTTCCTGGCGCCGCTGCTGGTGGCGGCATTGTCCGGGCCGTTGCTGGGCGAGACGGTAACCCGCGGGCAATGGCTGGCCGTGGTATGCGGGTTTATCGGCGTGGTGATTATCATCCACCCCGGGGGTGAACTGTTTACGCCTGCGGTGTTATTGCCGATGGCGGCGGCGTTGTGTTTTAGCTGCTATCAAATCCTCACGCGCAAACTCAGCGCATACGACAGCCCGACCACAAGCAACTTTTTTGCCGGGCTGTTCAATGTGCTGGTGATGAGTGCGCTGGTGCCTTTTTTCTGGCAAACGCCCACCCTGACCCACGGCCTGCAGATGCTGGCATTGGGCACCCTGGGCATGACTGCACACCTGCTGCTGACCCAGTCGTTTCGAGTGGCAGCACCGGCATTGCTGGCGCCATTCAGCTATTGCCAGATCGTATTTTCCGGGGTGTTGGGCTGGCTGCTTTTTGACCACACACCGGATCTGGCCAGCCGGGTCGGTATTGCGATTATCTGTGCCAGCGGGTTGGCGGCGGCGTGGCAGCAGCGGCGCGGCCGCACATAAGTCACGTAGTCGCTGCCGAGGTACGAAGGCTGCGATCGAGCGCGAAGCGGTCGTATATCGGTGAACGCGTTATTACCTGAAAAACCGCGCTCTCTGAGTTTACGACCGCTTCGCGCTCGATCGCAGCCTCGCTGCGCTCCTCAGCGGCTACAAGGTTTGCGCTGGTGTCTCAGGCGCTTAAAAGTCGAAGAACACCGTCTCGCCTTCGCCCTGAATGCGGATATCAAACCGATAGGCCGTTTTGCCATTGACCTCACAGCGCCGGGCGATCAGGGTTTCGCGCCGTTGCGGCTGCTCGATCAGGTTGAGCACCGGGCACTTGGTATTGGCTTCTGGCTCATCGCTAAAGTACAGCCGCGTTTGCAAATGGATGTTGATACCCCGGGCAAACAGCGACACGTTGATATGCGGCGCCATCGGCACGCCAGCTGCGTTGTTCACCACGCCCGGCTTGATGGTATTGAGTGTCCACTCACCCGCATCGAAGGTGGTGGCGGTGCGGCCAAAGCTGTTGAAAGCTTTTTCCGAATCGAAATTTTCGTCATAGACCCCTTTATGGTCGGCTTGCCAAAGCTCCAGAAAAGAGTCGCGCACCAAGTGGCCATTACCGTCATAAACGTTGCCAAACAGCACAATATGCTCGCCCGCAGCATCGGGTCTGGCCATTTCGCTCCAGATTTCCTCTGGACGCGACGGGTTGCCGGCCGCAGCCAGCGCCAGGCCGATATGCACGTAGGGGCCAGCAGTTTGCGATGGGGTTTCCGGTAGCAGTTCGATAGGCATGACGGGGCTCCTCAGCAGTTTTCGAAGTGAGTCTGGCGCTGACCGCGCAGCACAATGTCAAAACGATAGGCCAGACAATCCATCGGATTGGCCGCGCCCATGTCCAACCGGGCAATCAGGCTCTGCACGGCATCGGCGTTGGTAATCGATTTGACGATCGGGCACATGGGGATCATCGGATCACCTTCGAAGTACAGCTGGGTAATCAGGCGCGTGGCAATCGAGGGGCCACTGATGGAGACGTGAATATGCGCCGGGCGCCAGTCATTAGGCCCGTTACGCCAAGGGTAGGGCCCTGGCATGACAGTGCGAAAGCTGTAATAACCTTCACTGTCGGTCAGGGTGCGGCCCACGCCGCCGAAGTTTGGGTCCAGCGGCGCCAGGTAGCGGTCGTTCTTGTGACGATACCGACCGCCTGCGTTGGCCTGCCAGATTTCCACCAAGGTATGAGGAATCGGCTTGCCGTATTGATCGCGCACGCGACCTGCCAGGATGATCCGCTCGCCTATCGGCAAACCGCCATTATTGAAATTCAGCAGCAAGTCGTTGTCGAACTTGCCAAACTTCAAGTGGGAAAAGTCAGGCCCACTGGTTTCGCTGACCGACTGTGGAATGCTCACCAGCGCCTGGCGCGGGGAACGGGCAATGGAAGTCTTGTAGTCAGGGGTCAAGGCTTTCGGGTGCCAGTTGCGGTCACGGATGATAAAGCGCCGGCTGTCTGCATCAGACATGTCGATCTCCTGTTGTTTTTATAAAGGCTGGGAGCCAGTTTTAACCAACAGGGGCGCAACGACTATTGAAAAGGCCAGGCCTATCCATAACCAAATGGTTATGGATAAATTCCTTCGCCGTAAGCTTGGCCCAATTCACGCAAAACCTCGACACACCCTTGCGCTGCCACCGACATCGGCACATGGGCGTTGCTGCAAATACCGATCGAACCGCCCGGCTCACGCTGGCCCAGGTCGATTTCTTGCAGCTCGCCACTGGCCAGGTCCAGGCGCACGGCATCCAGCGGGGCGATCCACACCGCATCGTTGCGCAGCACATAACGCCGGCTGAGGGTGATCGACAGGGTTTCCAGGCGCTGGCGGGACTGGCTGATGCCGCACTGCACAAACAGGCTGTCGGCAAAGGTGCGAATGGTGGTGTTGGCCAATGGCAAAACCAGTGGGTAGTTTTCCAGTTGACTACGGTCCAGCGGTCCCCGGATCAGGGGGTGATCTGCGCGCACCACCAGGGTCATGGATTCGCTGTAGAGATGCTCAAAATTCATACCCTGAATTTCCGGGCTATCGGTCATGCGCCCCACTACCAAATCGACATCGCCTACCCGCAACTGCGATAACAGATACGCGCTGGGCCCGGTCACCACGCTCACCACCAGCGACGAATGCCTGGCGTGCAGGCGCTGCACCAACTCGGGTATCAGCAGGCTTTCTACCGTCGACAACACCCCCAGCCGCACCGTACCGCCCACGTATTCGCCACCCCGCAGAGCATTCACACCTTCACGCAAGGCCTGCACCGAAGGCGTTGCATAACGCAGAAAGGCCACCCCGGCCTCGGTCAGGGTGACCCCGCTTTTACTGCGCACAAACAGGCTGACCGTCAGTAACTCCTCAAGCTCCTTGAGGGTTTTTGACATCGCCGGCTGGCTTACCGCCAGCACATCCGCCGCCCGAGCCAGACTGCCCTGGCGCGCCATCTCCAGAAAGCACACGAGGTGTCGGTACTTGATACGGGTATCGATATTCACAGGGTTAACAACTCCGGGGCGGGGTCACGCATCATCAACGGGGACGTTTTGCAGATAGAACTCGTGCAGCTTGGCTTGCAATAATTTCTTGTCCGGCAGCCTGGTTTGATACTCAGCGATCAAAGCGGGGGACAACGAGCGGTTGAGTGCGTATTCAACCACTTCATCGTCTTTGCTGGCACACAGTAATACACCGATTGCCGGATTTTCGTGAGCCTTGCGGTGGCCCTGATCGAGGGCTTCGAGGTAGAAGTTGAGCTTTCCCAGGTGTTCGGGTTCGAAACGCGTCACCTTCAGTTCGATCGCCAGCAGGCAATTGAGGCTGCGGTGAAAAAACAGCAGATCCAATGCAAAATCCTGCCCGCCAACCTGGATCGGATACTCAGAACCCACATAGCAAAAATCACTGCCAAGCTCGGTCAGGAAGCGGCCAAGATGTTTAATCAGTCCCTGGTGAAGGTCGGACTCTGAATGATCGTTGGTCAACCCCAGGAACTCAAAAAAAAACATATCCCTGAGGTACTGGGTCGCCAGTGGATGAATTTCTCTCAACGCTGTCGAGACTTTTGCAGGTACGAGCTGGGTTCGCACAAACAGATGGTTATCCATCTGTCGTGCAACCTCGCGGACTGACCACCGTTGCTCAACCGCTTTGCGCAAATAAAAAGCGCGCTCATCAGGGTGTTTTGCGCGAGTCAAAATGTGCAGATTCGATGACCATGGCAATTCTCTCAACAGTGTTGAGAGATGTGGCTCACTTCGATAAGCCTCGAAAAATTGCCGCATTCTCCAGATATTCTGCGAAGAAAACCCTCTGATACCGGGCTGTGTACGCTGAATGTAAGTGGCCAGCTCTAGAACCGTCGCTTTGCCCCAGCCAGCACTCGCAGTTTTCTGGCTTACGTATTGGCCAACTTGCCAGTACAACTCGATAAGCGCTGTGTTAATGGCTCTGGCTGTGTACTGGCGGGCCTGGTCAATCAGTTGCACTACCTCAAAAAATGATGAGTTCTGGGCTACCACTGCAGTTGGGCCAGATTGTTTTTTTGTCATGCCGAGCTCCGAACAAGATGCTGAGAAACCCAACGATATCTCCCGCCCTCTAGCTCGTAAGTCAGCCCCAGCCCACAAAAAGCCGATACGTTCTGTAGCCCTAAACAGCAAACCCTAACCCCCAGTGCCATACTCCCTCCCCAAACCAATAAGCGTCTGACAGCCGGGCTGGCGTAGCCTCGACTCAGCAACAACACTTGTGACCATGACTTATCAGAGGATTCCCCCATGCTTTGGAAAAAAGGCCGACGTAGCGATAACGTCGAAGACGTCCGCGATCAAAGCACCGGCGGTGGCGGCGGAATGCGGATTGGCGGCGGCAAGGGTCTGAGCCTGATGGCTGTAGTGCTGATTGTCGGCTTCGGCTTGTTAACCGGGCAGGACCCCATGCAGATCCTCGGACAGTTAAGCGGCCAGCTCACCGATCAATCTTCCCCTCAAGTCACCCAGCCCGCTGGTCGCGCACCGGCGGCCAATGACGAGCAGGCCGATTTTGTGCGGGCGATACTGGGCGACACCGAAGACACCTGGCGCCAAGTGTTTCAGCAAGCCGGGCGTAGCTATAAAGACCCGACCCTGGTGCTGTTTCGCGGCCAGATCAATTCGGCCTGCGGCTTTGCAACAGCTGCCAGCGGACCGTTTTATTGCCCGGCCGACCAGAAGGTCTATCTGGATATGAGTTTCTTCCAGGAAATGGCTCAGCGCTTCAAGGCTGCTGGCGATTTTGCCCAGGCCTATGTAATCGCCCACGAGGTTGGCCATCATGTGCAGACCTTGCTGGGTGTGTCGTCGAAAATGCAGATGGCCCGTCAACAGGGCAAACGCATGGAAGGCGATGGCGGCTTGCTGGTGCGTCAGGAGTTGCAGGCCGACTGCCTGGCCGGGGTGTGGGCCAACCTGGCGCAAAAACGTCACAATTGGCTGGAAGCAGGCGATATAGAATCGGCCTTGAACGCCGCCAATGCCATTGGCGATGATCGCTTGCAGCAGCAAAGCCAAGGCCGTGTGATGCCGGACTCCTTTACCCACGGTACATCGGCACAACGGGTGAAGTGGTTCAAGACCGGGTTTGCCCAAGGCAATATCAATCAGTGCGATACCTTCTCGGCAGCGAGGCTTTAAATGGCAATAGGTTCTATCGCTTCCCTGGCGGGCCTGATGCTGGCCTGCTTTGCGGTTCAAGCGGCCGAACACGGAGTTAAAGAGCTTAGCCCCGAATACCTCAACATCGGCCCCGGCGAGTTGAGTCTCGGGGTGAGCCAGGACTGGAAACAACCACTGCCACAGGTGCAACGCGCACTGATCGTGATTCATGGTCGTCTGCGCAACGCCCAGACGTATTTGCACAGTGCCGAGCGAGCCGCGACGCAGGCCGGACAGTTATCCACAACCCTGGTCATTGCTCCGCAGTTTCTCAATGAGAGCGATGGCTCCCGCCATACCTTCCCCGACACCCTGTTGCGCTGGCATGCCAATGACTGGATGGCCGGCGCCCCTGCGGTGGGCCCACAAGCACTGAGTTCCTACGCAGCTCTGGATCAGATCCTTGCGCGTCTTGATAACCGCAAGCGCTTCCCGGCCTTGCGCGAGGTGGTGATTGCCGGGCACTCCGGGGGCGCTCAAGTGGTGCAGCGCTATGCCCTGACCACTCAAGCCGAGAAGACCTTGCAGGCAGAAGGGATCAAGGTGCGCTATGTGATCGCCAACCCTTCGTCTTATGCCTACTTCAATGCACAGCGGCCGATTCCGACTTTTGATGCAGCGAACTGCCCAGGCTTCAATACCTGGAAATACGGGCTTAAGGAGCTTCCTGCCTACGCTGAAGGGCAAAAACACCGACAGTTGGAGCAGGCTTATATCGAGCGTGACATCACCTATCTATTAGGTGCCAAGGACACCGACCCCAATCACCCGGCGCTGGATAAAAGTTGTGAGGCCGAGGCACAGGGAGCGTTCAGGCTGGAACGTGGCAAGAACTACTTCGAGTACCTGACCCAGCGCCATCCGCAGGGGCTCAACCAACGGCTGGTTGAAGTGCCCGGGGTCGGGCACAACGGCGATCAGATGTTTACTTCACCTGAAGGGCAAAAGGTGCTGTTTGGCGAGTAAGAGCACCCTGTGTAGCAGCTAGCCCAGCAACTGCCGCAGCTCGTAGCAGTCTTTGGCGTGCCAGTCGGTCAGTTCCGGCCACGGGTTTTCAGGGACATTGACCAGCACGGTTTTGCTGCCTGCCGCGCGACCACACGCCAGGTCAAAGTAGTAATCCCCCACCATCACCATGTTCGCCGCTGCTACGTCCCATGCCCGCGCCAGTTGCAGCAGGCCGTCCGGGTCGGGTTTGTGCGCGGCGTTGTCCCGGCCCAGTACATCCTCGGGCGCAAAGCATTCGCCCAGGCCAATGGCCTTGAGGGTGATATGCGCCAGTTCCTGGGCATTGCGGGTCAGTATCCCCAGACGACAGCCACGAGCCGCCAGGTCGCGCACCAGCTCTACCGCGCCCGGCGCTGCAGTGGAGGCCTGTGCCAGCTCGCGTTCGTGCTCCAGCAGCCAGGCGTGTTTGGCCGCAGCCACCTCGGCGGGCAGGCCGTTCAGGTGGGTGAGGATATCGGCATCCGCCGGGATCTCCAGCTCACGGCGGATCAGGGCAAAGTCATGCACGGCGACGGTCAGGGTGCCGTCCATGTCAAAAACCCAGTGTTTGACGTCCTTGAGTGTCATGCCCAGTCCTTGCGGTGACGGATCAAACCTTCCTGTGTCACCGAGGCGACCAGTTGGCCTGCGCGGTTGTAGACACTGCCACGGGAGAACCCCCGCGAGTTTCCCGCCCACGGACTGTCCATCGCATAGAGCAACCAGTCATCGGCACGCAGGTCGGCATGGAACCACAGTGCATGGTCCAGGCTGGCGACCTGCATATCTTTTTGCCATACGCCTTTGCCGTGGGGCAGCAACGAGGTGGTCAGCAAGCCGAAGTCCGAGGCATAGGCCAGCAGGTATTTATGCAGCGCCGGGGTGTCGGGCAAGCTGCCATCGGCCCGAAACCACACATATTTGATCGGGTCGGCGACCTTGGGGTTAAACGGGTCTTCACCCACCACCGGGCGGAACTCGATGGGCTTGGCGCACAGCAGTTTTTCCCGCATCGACTCGGGGATCAGGTGCGCGCGCTGGCGGATCATGTCCAGTTCCGAAGGCAGATTCTCAGGGCCTACAACGTCAGGCATAGTCGTCTGATGTTCAAAACCGCCTTCATCGTACTGAAACGAAGCGCTGCTGGTAAAAATCGGCTGCCCCTTCTGGATTGCGGTCACCCGGCGCGTGCTGAAGCTGCCGCCGTCCCGCACCCGATCGACCTGATACACCACCGGCAGGCTGGCATCCCCCGGGCGCAAAAAATAGCCGTGCATGGAATGCACATGGCGGGCGTCTTCAACCGTCTGGCTCATGGCCGACAGCGATTGGCCGAGCACCTGACCGCCGAACAACTGGCGAAAGCCCAAGTCCTGACTGCTGCCGCGAAAGAGGTTCTCTTCGATCGGTTCCAGGGTCAGCAAATTGACCAGATCATCCAACACTTGGCTCATTCAGATTCTCCTCACACAGAGCATTACCGTCGTAATCTTCGTTACGCAGGTCAAAATTTTCGGCTTGCGCCGTTAAATACAGCGCCTAGCCGTGCAGGGTTTCCAGCCACTGTGCCCGCGTAATGCGGTACAGCACATGGGGCCTGAGCGGGTCGCCTTCGGGCAGCAAGGGGTGTTCGAAATCACCGTCCACATCGTGCTGCATGCCAATGGCCTGCATGACTTTCTGCGAGGGCAGGTTCAGTTGGCTGGTAAACGACACCACCTGATCCAGCGCCAGGCGATCAAAGGCGCAGCGCAACGCGGCCCAGGCCGCCTCACTGGCGTAACCCAGGCCCCAGTGTTCGGGGGCCAGACGCCAGGCGATCTCCACCGCAGGGGTAAACGGCGCCTCGAATGACACATTCATCAGCCCGGTAAAGCCGATAAAGGCGCCGGTGTCTTTGCGCTCCAATGCCCATACCCCGTAGCCATATTCGGCAAAGTGACCACGAATCCGGCCAATCAGCGCGGCGCTTTCGAGGCGACTCAGGGGCGCCGGGAAATAGCGCATCACCTGGGGGTCAGCGCACATGGCAGCGAACTCGGGCAAGTCTGTGTCACGCCAGGGGCGCAAGTGCAAACGGGCACTTTCGAGCTCTTTGATCTGCTCCATCGGTTCTCTCCGATTTGTTTCCGGGCTTTGCGTATGTCGGCAGTGTACAGCGCTGTTAATATCCAGCGCTCGTTACGACGCGAAAATCCCTATGCCTGTACCGCTGATTTACCACGATGACTACAGCCCAGAGTTCCCGGCGGACCACCGATTTCCGATGGACAAGTTCCGCCTGTTGCGCGATCACCTGGTCGAATCCGGGCTGACCCTGGATGCCCAGTTGCTGCGCCCCGAGCTGTGCCCTGTGGATATCCTCGCCCTGGCTCATGACCCGGCCTATATCGAGCGCTACATGGCTGGCGAACTGGCCCGCGAAGATCAGCGCCGGCTGGGCTTGCCCTGGAGCGAGGCGCTGGCACGACGCACCGTGCGGGCCGTAGGTGGCTCGCTGCTGGCCGCCGAGCAGGCGCTGGAACACGGCCTGGCCTGCCATCTGGCGGGCGGCACCCATCACGCGCACTACGATCACCCGGCGGGTTTTTGCATCTTCAACGATCTGGCGATTATCAGCCGCTACATGCTGGAAAGCGGCCGGGTCAACCGCGTGCTTATTTTTGACTGCGATGTGCATCAGGGCGACGGTACTGCACGAATTCTTGAACATACGCCGGATGCCATTACCGTTTCCCTGCACTGCGAAAAGAATTTTCCGGCGCGCAAGGCGCAAAGTGACTGGGATATCGGCCTGCCTATGGGTATGGGCGATGGCGAATATTTGCAAGTGGTGGACGAGGCGCTCAATTACCTGCTGCCGTTGTATCAGCCGGATCTGGTGCTGTACGACGCCGGGGTCGATGTGCACAAAGACGATGCGCTGGGTTATTTGAAGCTCACCGATGCCGGTGTCGCCGCCCGTGACGAGAGTGTGATGCGCCACTGCCTGGGTCGCGACATACCGGTGGTTGGGGTGATTGGCGGCGGATACAGCAAGGATCGCAAGGCCCTGGCGCGCCGCCACGGGATATTGCATCACAGTGCACAGAAGGTCTGGCTGTCATCAGGGTGTCACTAAGCTGTGATTTTTACCCACAATGCCTGTGGAACTGCCTGTGGATAACCTGAGTGAAAGCGCCTGCAGACCACAGAGCACATGGCCTCTAGAAGGCTGTATGTTTTTCGTACAGTCATCGCTATCTCTGTAGCAGCTGCCGAGGGACGAAGGCTGCGTCGGCGACGTAGTCGTCGTAAAACCTGAGTCTTTAATATTTCTGATGTACCGGAGTGTCTGATTTCACGACGGCTTCGCCGCCGAACGCAGCCTTCGTCCCTCGGCAGCTGCTACAGGGGATCTGCTCCGCCCAGTCAGGTAGAATGCCCGGCCTATTTCGCCGATTTGCAGCCCTGCCATGACTGAACCCTCCACGCTCCCTTCCCGTCACGTCGCCATTATTGGCGGTGGCCCCGCCGGTTTGATGGCCGCCGAAGTGTTGAGTCAGGCTGGGGTAAAGGTCGATCTCTACGATGGCATGCCGTCAGTGGGCCGCAAGTTTTTGCTGGCCGGGGTCGGGGGCATGAATATCACCCATTCCGAAGCCTACCCGGCCTTCCTGTCGCGCTACGCCGAACGCGCACCGCAGATGGCACCTTTGCTGCGCGCCTTCGATGCCGATGCGTTGTGCCAGTGGATTCATGAGTTGGGTATCGAAACCTTTGTCGGCAGCTCTGGCCGGGTCTTCCCCACCGATATGAAAGCCGCGCCGCTGCTGCGCGCGTGGCTCAAGCGCCTGCGCGAGTCGGGTGTAGTTATCCACACCCGCCACCGCTGGCTGGGTTGGCAGGCCGATAGCCAGTTGCTGGTGGACAGCCCCGAAGGCCAAAAGCAGCTCAAGCCCGACGCGGTGCTGCTGGCCCTGGGCGGTGGCAGTTGGGCACGTCTGGGCTCGGATGGTGCCTGGATGCCGTTGCTGGCCGAGCGCGGTGTCGACCTGGCGCCCTTGCAGCCGAGCAATTGCGGGTTTGATGTAGCCGGTTGGAGTGAGCTTCTGCGCAGCAAATTCGCCGGTGCACCGCTGAAAAACATCGCTATCGCCCTGGAGCACAACTCACCGCGCTTGGGCGAATGCGTCATTACGGCTAGCGGGATTGAGGGGAGCTTGATTTACGCCTGGTCGGCGCCGATTCGCGAGGCGATCAACCAACACGGCAAAGCGACCATTCTGATCGACCTGTTGCCGGGCAAGCCTGTGGATAAAGTGGCGGCCGCATTGGCCAAGCCCCGCGGCTCACGCTCGATAAGCAAGCACTTGCACAGCCAGTTGGGGATTGATGGCGTGAAAGCCGCATTGTTGCGTGAGTTAGCGCCAGCGGAACATTTCAACGACCCGGCGCTATTGGCCAAGGCCATCAAGGCATTGCCCCTGAAACTGATCAAGGCCCGCCCGCTGGACGAAGCCATCAGCAGCGCTGGTGGAGTGAAGTTTGAGGCTGTGGATGAAAACCTGATGCTCAAAGCAATGCCGGGGGTATTTTGTGCGGGCGAGATGCTGGACTGGGAAGCCCCCACCGGCGGCTACTTGCTCACGGGCTGTTTTGCCAGTGGCCGCGCCGCAGGGTTGGGGGTTTTAAGCTGGTTGAAAGCTAAACGTTGACTCTCCCTGTGGGAGCGAGCCTGCTCGCGAAGGCCGTTCGCGAGCAGGCTCGCTCCCACAGTTGAAGTTTATTAGCCTCGACCGGGCTTACGGCTTGCGCTTGCGCGGGCCGGTGTTGAATACCGGCACTTTGCGCACAGGCTTGACCGACGGTTCGGCTGGGGCCGCTTCGCCGCTATCCACCCACTTGCCCAGGTTGCGCTTGCCGCCACCGCCCGAGGTTTTCGGTTTTTTCGGCTTCTTCGGCTTTTTGATCACCTGCCCCGAGGCATCAGTCTCAGGCACTCGGTGTTCAGGCTCGAAATCCTGCTCTTCGTGGCGCGGCAAAGTCTGACGGGTCAACATCTCGATCGCCGACAGCATGTTCACTTCATCAGCACAGACCAGCGAAATGGCTTCGCCCTTCTGACCGGCACGGCCGGTGCGACCGATACGGTGAATATAGTCTTCAGCCACGATTGGCAGGTCGAAGTTGACCACCAGCGGCAGGTCTTCGATGTCCAGACCACGGGCGGCCACATCGGTAGCCACCAGGATCTGCACTTCGCTGGCCTTGAAGCGGTCCAGCGCCCGTTGCCGCGTGGCCTGTGGCTTGTCGCCATGAATACCGTCAGCGTTTATCCCCAAACCTTGCAGCTTGCCTACCAGTTCATCGACACCATTGCGGGTCTTGGCGAACACCAGTACCTGCTTCCAGTGCTGGGTGCGCAACAAGTGCAAAAACAGCTCGGCCTTGCGCTTTTTGTCGACCGGAATGACCCACTGCTTGACGCTGCTGGCCGCCACGTTGCGCGGGCTGACTTCGATGCTCAGCGGGTTGTCGAGCATCTGCTCGGCCAACAGGCGGATCGCGTCAGAAAAGGTCGCCGAGAACAGCAGGGTCTGGCGCTTTTTCGGCAAGGCACGGTAGATATCACGCAGCTCTTCGCTAAAGCCCAGGTCGAGCATGCGGTCGGCTTCGTCGAGGATCAGTGTTTGCAGCTGATTGAACTTGATCGCCTTCTGGCGATACAGGTCCAGCAGACGACCCGGCGTTGCCACCAGCACATCAACGCCTTTGCGCATTTTCATCATTTGCGGGTTGATGCTGACACCGCCATACACCGCGTAGGTGCTCAACGGCAGGTGCTCGGCGTACTGGCGGATGCTCTCGTGAACCTGTTCGGCCAGTTCCCGGGTCGGCACCAGCACCAGTGCACGCACCGAGTTGCTGGCCACTTTCGGGCCTTCCATGGTCAGCGACTGCAACAACGGCAGGGCGAAACCGCCGGTTTTGCCGGTACCGGTCTGGGCGGCGGCCATCAGGTCGCGGCCAGCCAGTACTGCGGGAATCGCTTGGGCCTGAACCGGGGTTGGGGTCTTGTAGCCGAGCGTCTCAAGGGCGCGCAGCAAGGGTTCGATCAGGCCAAGGGTGGCGAATGTCATGGGGATACCGTCGAAAAAGGTCAGCGCGTGGGTGCATAAGTTGCAATGGCGCGCAGTTTACCCTAATTCAAGCCGGTTTCTGCTTGCGCCACTGCGGCAAACCGATCAACACCACGGCGCTGATGATGACCGCCATGGCCAGGCACTCCTCAAAACCGATGCTCTCGCCCGCAAAGGCAATCCCCAGCATGACCGCCACGGCCGGGTTGACGTAGGCATAACTGGTGGCCGCAGCAGGACGCACGTTTTTGAGCAGGTACATATAGGCGCTGAAGGCGATGATCGAGCCGAAGAACACCAGATACAGCAATGCGCCCCAGCCTGCGGCGGTGGGCATTTGGGTCATGCGTTCGCCACTGAGCAGGCTGCCCGCCAGCAACACGGCGCCCGCAGTGAGCATTTCCGCAGCACTGGCCATTGGCCCGGCGGGCAGTGGCAGGTGACGACTCCATACCGAGCCGAAAGCCCAGGCCGCAGCGGCAAAAATCACCATCGCCGCGCCTATCGGGCTGGCCTGCAGGTTGGACCCCAGGTTGAGCATGCCGATGCCGATCAGCCCCAGGACAATCCCGGCCCATTCCAGGCGGGTGTTTCGGTTGCCCCAAAAGTAGCCGAACAGCAAGGTGAACAGGGGCACGGTGGCGACGGCCAGGGCGGCGACGCCAGAGGCAACGCCCGAGTGTTCGGCCAGGGTCACACCGCCGTTGCCGCACGCCAGCAACAGAAAGCCGATCATGGCCGCCGAGCGCCATTGCACGGCGGTGGGTGCTGGGGCACCGCGCCAGCGCATGAAGGCGTACATCAAGCTGCCCGCTATCAGGAAGCGCACGCCGGCCATCATCAACGGGGGCCATGACTCAATACCGATGCGGATGGCCAGATAGGTCGAGCCCCAAATGATGTACAAGGCAAAAAAAGCACCGATCAGTTGTAGCGGAAAACGACGTGCGGCAGGCATGAAGGCAGCTCAAGGGCAGAGGCAGGGGACTGGAGAGTTTAGACAGGGCGTCGGGAAATAATAAGTAACAGAACGCACCAAAAGGGGCCGTACACTTTTCGGTGGAGATCAAATGGCCCTCTACGCGCCAAAAGCTGTAGCCGCTGTCGAGGAACGAGGCTGCGACCGGTCGCGAAGCGATCGTAGATCCTGATTCCAAGGCTCAACTGACACACCCTACAACCCGAATGTACGACGACTTCGTCGCCGGTCGCAGCCTCGCGCTGCTCGTCAGCGGCTACAAGAGCGCGCTTTGCAAATGCCGCGTTCAGAACCCGCGATAGCGCTTCAGATGTTCGTTGACCTTCGCTGCCGGGATTTTTTGCAAACCACACAGCAGGTCGTGACTGAGCTCTTTCAACCCATGCTTCTGGCGCAGTTGCTCAGCCAGATACGCCGTCAGGTTGGCCGCCATCTCGGCATCGGCCATGGCCCGGTGAGCCTGGCCGGTATGCGGCAAGTCGGCAAAGGTGGTCAGGGTGCCCAGCTTGTGGTTGGGCGCCGCAGGCATCAGGCGTCGCGCCAGCAGCAAGGAACAGGCAAAATTCTGCAAACGGGTGCGCTTGATACGGCCCATTTCGAAATCCCAGAATTTTTGGTCAAACGCGGCATTGTGCGCCAGCAACGGGGTGATACCGACGAACTCGTTGACCTCGTTCATCACCTGTTCAGCCGAGGGCGCAGTGCGCAACATGGCGTTGCTGATGCCGGTCAACTGCTCGATAAACCCCGGCACCCGCACACCGGCATTCATCAGGCTTTGGTAACGCTCGACAATGCGACCGCGCTCAAGAATCACCACGGCAATTTCAGTGGCCCGGCAAGTGCTGCTCGGGGAGATGCCGGTGGTTTCAAAGTCAATTACCGCGATGCGTTCCAAACCTGGTCAATCCTGTAAAAAATAAGGGTTACTTAAGCAGCAAATTGCCTTCAATCGGCACATAGCGGCTGGCAGCGCGGATCAATGAGTTGGCCGTAAGGCCGGGCACGCCGTAGGCCACGGTTTCAACCCCATGCTTGCTGGCAATACGCTCGAGCAGCAGGTCGAAATCACCGTCACCCGAGGCCAGCACCACTGCGTCGACATTGGCTGCCGAGTCCATGATATCGATGGTGATACCCACGTCCCAATCACCCTTGGCAGAACCATCACTGCGCTGGATATAGGGTTTGAGTTTTACGATAAAACCGAGATTGCGCAGGATCTGCTGAAACTGCTGTTGCTTGCTGTCACCCCGGTCAATTGCATAAGCGTAGGCCTCAACGATTTCGCCGCACTTGCTGATATCAGCCCACAGGGCGGCGTAATTGAAATGGCAGCCATAGGCCTGGCGAACCGTGTAATAAAGGTTCTGCACATCCGCGAAGACCGCAATTTTTTTCACCGGCAAACCTCATGATGCCCGGCAAGCGGGCACGCGACTGAAAACAAGGTCGCAGTATGCCAGCCTGTCGGGGGTTTGCGCGGATAAACCGCCCGGCGTGCCATCAGGCGCCGGGCGACGGGATCAAACGTAGGAGTCGTCGTCAGAAAAGAAGCCATCATCGTCCAGACCGACGTCTTCAATTCCCGAGCCGCTATTGGCGTATTGCTGGTTGCCGCTGCCCCAACCACTGTCGCTGGCAGGAACCGGTTGTTCGATGATTTCTTCGACCACCTGCGGCTGATTGTGATGGAACAGGCTACTGATGCCCTGCGCCAGCATCACGCCACCCGCCACGCCTGCAGCCGTTTTGAGGGCGCCACCCAGAAAGCCGCCACCCAGCGCTGGAGCTGCCGCCGGTTGCGGGGCCGGTGCCGCTTGCGCAGGCGCTGCCACCGGGCCATCACGCCAGCCGCCGGTGCTCGGAGGGGGGCTGGCGGCCGGCGCGGCAGCAGGGGCACGATCACCGCCACCAAAAAGCCCGGACAAAAAGCTGCCGCCCGTTGGCGCAGCGGCCGGTGTAGCCCTGGCCTGCGCCAACTCGGCCTGCAGTTGCTTGTTTTGCTGGTCGAGTTGTTTGAGTGCAGCCTCTTGCACCAGCAGCGCCTGGGTCATGTAGTACGAGGCCGCGGGCTGACGCGCCAGATGCTCATTGATCCGTGCCTGGGCCAGGGCATCGCGCGGGGCAGATCCTGCCTCGGCTTGCTGCAACCGTGTAAACAACCCGTCAATCAGGGTTTGCTCTTCGCTGTTCATGACAACCTCTTTCGATTGCAGATAAAAACCTGCCCCATGCATAACGCAGAAGCTCAAACGCGTTATTGGGGCAATACAACCCGTTTCAACAGCAACAGGCCTGCGTGAACTTTTGTTCATCTTGGTGTTTCATCGGTTAAAGTGGCCCACCGCTTTTAACTGCTGACAACTGCCAATGAATCCGCTGACTGTTATTCGCGACTCCCTGTACTTTTTCCAACGCAACCTGGGCCAGATCGTGACGCTGTGCCTGCCACTGGTCATCCTGGAGGCGGTGTTGCAGCACCTCGTTGACGATGCAGTAGGCCCGGATGCTTCGCCCGGTTATGGCCTGGTAGTCGGGCTGCTGCTGTACCCGCTGTACACCGCCGCCCTGATCCTGTTCCTCGATGCCCGCAGCCAGGGCGAAAGCCCGCGCAACCGCGATCTGCTGGCATCGGCGGTTAATCTGTGGCCCAAGTTCGCCCTGCTCTCGGCAATCAGCACTTTGCTGATCGTGCTGGGGCTGTCGATGTTTTTTATTCCGGGCATTTTCCTGACCGTGGTGCTGGCCTTCTCCGAGTACCGCCTGGTATTGCGTGGTGAAGCGCCACTGGCGGCCATGAAGTCGAGCTTCACCCTGACCCGCGGGCATTTCTGGCGAATTTTTGTTTGCATCCTGGCCGTGCTGGGACCATTGATGCTGCTCAAGGAGTTCAGCTACTCGCTGTTCTCAAAAGACGACAACACCCTGCTCTCACTGGTACTCGACAGTGCCAACAGCTTTTTGCAGTTATTTGTCTCTGTAGTCCTGTTCCGTCTATTTATGTTAATCAGCGATAAGTCCGACCAATAAAAACGAAGCGCTCCTACAACAAGAGTCTTGGAGTGTCGAGCTGCCGTCGGGTATGTTCGACCACTCCCTGCAACATCATAAGCCGAGCCCATGCCACGTTTCTTGCGCCGCACCGTATCTGGTTTGCTGCTGATTTCAGCATTGCTGGCTTGCCTGGTTTATAGCGTCACATGGCGACCCGATGCCAGAGAGGTGCTGGCATACAGTTGCCCGATCACGGCCCCCGTGCTGATGCCCGGCCAGGCGTTGAAGGTGATGACGTGGAACATCCAGTACCTGGCCGGCAAGCGCTATGTGTTCTGGTACAACCTGAACGACGGCAGCGGTCCTGATACCCGCCCCACCCGCGAAGACATGGCCTTCAGCCTTGATGAGGTATCGCGGGTCATCCGCGACGAGCGCCCGGATCTCGTGCTGTTACAGGAAGTGGATGACAACGCCAAGGCCAGCGGCTATCAGGACCAGCTCGCCCTGCTCCAGGAACGCCTTATCGACCTCTACCCCTGCAGCACCCAGGCCTTTACCTGGAAGGCCGACTTTGTGCCCGACTGGCATATTTTCGGCAGTGTCGGGCGCTCTCTGGTCACCCTTAGCCGCTTCCAGATCGAACACGCAGAACGTCTGCAATTGCCCCTGGCCGATGCCAACTTTATCAGCCGCCAGTTCCAGCCCAGGCCTGCACTGCTGGTCAACTACCTGCCGCTCAATGATGGCGGGCAACTGGCAGCGATCAATACACAACTCGATGCGCCCTCCGCCAACAATAGCAACCTGCGCCTGCAAATGCAGACCGTCGCCGCACTGGCCGACAAGCTCGAAAGCCAGGGTACGCCGTGGTTGATCGGCGGGGACTTCAACCTGCTGCCCATCGGTCAGTACTTGCGCCTGCCCGTGCCATTGCGCCAGGGCTACTCGGAAGACAGCGAGCTGCACCTGCTCTGGGAAAAGTACCCCATGATCCCCAGCAACCCTGAAGCCACCGGCATCGACCGCGAGCTGTGGCTGACCCACTTTCCCAACCTCCCCGACGCCAACGAGCCCGACCGCACGCTCGACTACCTGTTCCACAGCCCCAAGCTGCAACGCATTGAAGGCTATGTGCGCCAGGAAGACACCCAGACCATCTCGGATCACCTGCCGGTGCTGGGCCGATTGCTGCTGCCTGCAGACTGACCCTGTGGGAGCGAGCCCGCTCGCGAAAACAGTCTTCGCGAGCAGGCTCGCTCCCACAGTTGAAACCCATTTGGACGGTTACCTGCCTCACTCCGTTTTTCCGCGCTGATTGTTTTTGCCTGAAGTCGTACGATGACGTATAACTACTAAAAATCGATGCCTGTCCACGTGTGGAGAAATTTGATGACTGGTTCTAAGCGTTATGACAATTACATCGGTGGCGAGTGGTTAGCCGCCACTGAATACAGCGCCAATATCAACCCTTCCGACCTGAGCGATGTAATTGGCGAATATGCCAAGGCTGACGTCGCCCAGGTTCAGACCGCCATCGATGCCGCACGGGCAGCATTTGCGGCCTGGTCGACCTCTGGCATCCAGGCGCGCAGCGATGCGCTGGACAAGGTCGGCAGCGAAATCCTGGCGCGCAAGGAAGAACTGGGCAAGCTGTTGGCTCGCGAAGAGGGCAAGACCCTGCCCGAGGCGATCGGTGAAGTCAGTCGCGCCGGTAATATCTTCAAGTTTTTTGCCGGCGAATGCCTGCGCCTGTCGGGTGATTACCTGCCTTCGGTGCGTCCGGGCGTTCACGTTGAAGTCACCCGGGAAGCCTTGGGGGTGGTTGGCCTGATCACCCCCTGGAACTTCCCCATTGCCATACCGGCCTGGAAAATCGCCCCGGCACTGGCCTACGGCAACTGCGTAGTGTTCAAGCCTGCCGACCTGGTGCCGGGTTGCGCCTGGGCATTGGCCGAGATCATCTCCCGCGCCGGTTTCCCGGCTGGCGTGTTCAATCTGGTGATGGGCAGCGGTCGCGTAGTCGGCGACGCTATTGTCCACAGCCCGAAAGTGGACGGCGTAAGCTTTACAGGCTCAGTGGGCGTTGGTCGCCAAATCGCCATCAGTTGTGTGTCGCGTCAGGCCAAGGTGCAGCTGGAAATGGGCGGCAAAAACCCGCAAGTGATTCTCGACGATGCCGACCTCAAGCAAGCGGTCGAACTGGCGGTGCAGAGCGCGTTCTACTCCACCGGCCAGCGTTGCACCGCCTCCAGCCGTCTGATTGTCACTGCGGGCATCCACGACAAATTCGTCGAGGCGATGGCCGAGCGCATGCGCTCGATCAAGGTCGGGCATGCCTTGCAGGCCGGAATTGATATCGGCCCGGTGGTGTCCCGCGCCCAGCTCGACCAGGATTTGGGTTACATCGACATCGCCCGCAACGAAGGCGCCCGCCTGGTCGCGGGTGGCAGCCTGGTGACGTGTGACACCGAGGGTTACTTTCTGGCCCCGGCCCTGTTTGCCGACAGCACGGCCAACATGCGCATCAGCCGCGAAGAAGTCTTCGGCCCGGTAGCCAACATCATCAAGGTTGCGGACTACGAAGCAGCGTTGGCGATGGCCAATGACACCGAATTCGGCTTGTCGGCGGGGATTGCCACAACTTCGCTCAAATATGCCAACCACTTCAAGCGTCATTCCCAGGCCGGGATGGTGATGGTCAACCTGCCCACGGCGGGGGTGGATTACCATGTGCCATTTGGCGGACGCAAAGGCTCGTCCTATGGTTCACGCGAGCAGGGCCGCTATGCGCAGGAGTTCTACACCGTGGTCAAGACCAGCTATATCGGGTCGTGAAGCGCGGCTCCCTTTCCCTTTGTAGTCGCTGAGGAGCGTAGCGAGGCTGCGAAGGGGGGAAGCACCCTGGGGTATTGAAGGTCCTTCGGCCCTTATCGCAGCCTCGTTCAACTCGTCAGCGACTACAAATCGGAGCGCAGGGTTCTAGGCTTTTCGAGGCTTGATCCGGGCCGTGGCTTCGGCCACCAGTGGGTCATCAGGCCAGTAATGCTTGGGGTAGCGCCCTTTAAGGTCCTTCTTCACTTCGGCATAGGTGCTGCGCCAGAAGTTGGCCAGGTCCTGGGTCACCTGCACCGGTCGCCGCGCTGGCGACAACAGGTGCAGTTTGACCACTTGCCGCCCGCCCGCAATGCGCGGGGTATCCGCCAGCCCGAACAGCTCTTGCAGGCGCACCGCCAGAATCGGCGGGTGCTCACTGTAGTCCAGCCGCACCGAAGATCCCGACGGAACCTTGATGTGATAGGGCGCCAGCTCTTCGAGTCGTTGCGGCAACGGCCACTTAAGCAAGTTATGCACAATGCTCGACAGGTCGAGGCTGGCAAAATGGCTCAGCCGCGAGACCCGCCCCAGATACGGCGCCAGCCATTCTTCAAGGCTGGACAGCAAAGCCGTGTCGCTGACATCGGGCCATTCACTGTCACCCTGAACCTGTAAATCCAGCTGACGCAGCAGCCCTACCCGCGCTTGCCACTGGCGTAGCTCGGGTGTCCACGGCATCAGTTCCAGGCCCTTGCGCCGCACCAGATTGACCAACGCCCGGGTACGGGCGGCTTCGTCGAGCCCGGTCAATGGCTCACGGCTGAGTACCAGTTCGCCAACCTTGCGCTGGCGCTCGGCACGCAGCACACCCTCGCGCTCATCCCAGTCCAGTTGATCAACAACGCTGACCTGCTCGCTCAGCACACCTTCCAGCAACGCGGGGTCAAATTCTGCCGCCAGGTAAATGCGCTCTTCACGCTGCCCCTGGCGGCTGCCCAGGTCGGCAATCACCAGCCAGGGTTGTTTCATCAGACCATCCACTTCGCTGAACAACGCCGCCCGGCCATTGGCCAGACGATATTCCGCCCCACCGGGTTTACGCTGTTGGGCGACCCGATCGGGGTAGGCCAGCGCCAGCAAGGCACCCAGCCAGCGCGGGTGGTCGGGGTCGGCGACCGGCTGCGTGGCCTTGCCACGCAAGTACCCGCGATATTGCCGGGCCAGTTGTTTGGCCCGCTGCACACCGCCCTGCCCGCCACGTGCGGCGCGGCTTTCGCCCGACAACAGGGCCAGCCGGCTGTGTACGTCCGCCCCGGCGCCGCGCAGGATATCGCGCTCCCCCAACAACGCCGCGACATCACAGGCCATATCGGCCAGCCCCAGATCCTGGCCGCGCAGCAGCAGATGGGCGATCCGCGGGTGCGCGGGCAGTTCGGCCATCGCTTCGCCGTGGGGGGTGAGTTTGGCTCCGTGCAAGGCACCCAGCCGTTCGAGCAGTTGTCGGGCCTGTGCATAACTTGCCGAGGGCGGCATATCGAGCCAGATCAGTTGCTCGGGAGTGACACCCCAGCGTGCCAGTTGCAGCGCCAACCCGGCCAGATCCGCCTGGAGGATCTCCGCACTGCCATAGGCCGCCAGCTGCGCGTGCTGGTCTTCTGACCACAGGCGATAACACACACCGGGCTCCAGACGCCCGGCGCGGCCGGCACGCTGGGTGGCACTGGCGCGGGAGATGCGCTGGGTATCAAGGCGGGTCATGCCGCTGCCGGGGTCAAACCGCGGCACCCGCGCCAGTCCGGCGTCGATCACCACACGCACGCCGTCGATGGTCAGGCTGGTCTCGGCAATATTGGTGGCCAGCACCACCTTGCGCTGGCCCTTGGGCGCAGGCTCGATGGCAGCCCGTTGGGCCGCCAGATCCAGTTCGCCATGCAAGGGGCACAGCAGAATATCGTTGCGCGAACCCAGCGCGTCGGCCAGTTGCTGATTGACCCGGCGAATCTCCGCCTGCCCGGGAAGGAACACCAGCAGGCTGCCGCTTTCATCGTTGATGGCATCGAGCACGGTCTGTACCACCCGTGGCTCGATAAACTCACCCGGCACAAACGGTCGCCCCCAGCGCATCGCCACCGGGTACATGCGGCCCTCACTGCGCAGGATCGGAGCATCGTCGAGGATGCCGGACAAACGCTCGCCTTCAAGGGTGGCGGACATCAGCAGAATTTTCAGCGGCTGTTCGTCACGAAACAGCTCACGCCCATTCAGGCTCAAGGCCAACGCCAGATCGGCATCCAGACTACGCTCATGGAACTCGTCAAAAATCAGCAGACCCACCCCTTCAAGCGCCGGATCATGCTGCAGGCGGCGAGTAAGGATGCCCTCGGTGACCACCTCGATACGGGTATCGGGGCCGACCTTGCTGTCGAGGCGAATACGGTAACCTACGGTTTCGCCGACCTTTTCACCCAGTTCACTGGCCAGCCGCTCAGCGGCTGCGCGGGCAGCAAGACGCCGGGGTTCGAGCATCAGGATCTTCTGCCCGGCCAGCCACGGCTCGTTGAGCAGGGCCAGCGGAACACGGGTGGTTTTACCGGCGCCGGGCGGCGCTTCGAGCACGGCTTCATGACGCTCGGCCAGGGCCAGGCGCAGCGCAGGTAAAACTTCATCAATCGGCAAAGAAATCATGGTGGCTCCAGATCAGAGCGGCGAGTATAACGGCGAACAGTAATGATCCAGTCCTTTGAGCATGTTTGAGGTTTTTTGTATGCGTATGCCTTCGCGAGTAATCGGCAGTGTCGTGGTTGCGGCCCTGCTAACCCAATTGACTGCCTGTGGCAGTATTTTCTTCCCTGACCGCCGTGGCCAGATAGACGGCAAGATCGACCCCATGATCGCCGTGCTGGATGCCGTGGGCCTGCTGTTTTATGTCATCCCGGGCCTGATCGCCTTTGGAGTCGACTTCGCCACCGGCGCCATTTATTTCCCGCCAGGCAAGACCGCGCAAATCGCCCCGGAAAAACTGCGCGAAGCCATCGGCGCAGACGGCAAGGTGGATAACGCCAAGCTGCAGGCCATCCTTGAAAGCGAACTGGGCCGCAGCTTCCCACTAAACGACCCGCGCCTGATCCAGCACAGGGGCAGCGCCCAGCAGTTGGCCATGTATGGCCTGCAACCTGCCGCCTGAAACCCGTTGCCAGTCACCAAGGAAACGCCATGAGCAACAGCCCGGAACACGCACGCCTGTTACGTCTGGCCACCCGAGCCTCGGTGGCGGTGGCCAGCCTGTTGATCGTCACCAAGGCCATCGCCTGGTGGCTCAGTGGTTCGATCAGCATGCTCGCCGGCCTGACCGACTCGCTGCTCGATGGCGTGACCTCATTTCTCAATTTACTGGCAGTGCATTACGCGCTGCGCCCTGCCGATGAAGACCACCGCTACGGCCACGGCAAGGCCGAGTCACTGGCGGGCATGGCCCAGGCGTTGTTTATCGGCGTGAGTGCGGTGCTGATCGCTTTTCAGGCCGTGGAGCGGCTGAAAAACCCGGAGCCCGTGGGCGCGCCGTGGATCGGGATTGGCGTGATCGTCTTTTCGCTGCTGATGACCGTTGCTCTGCTGGTGCTGCAACACCGGGTGATCAAGGCCACGGGGTCCAACGCGGTGCGCGCTGACTCGCTGCATTACCGCTCGGACCTGATGCTCAATGGCAGTATTTTACTGGCGCTGGTGCTGGCCAGTGTCGGCTTCCCGCAGCTGGACGCCTGGTTTGGCCTGGGGATTGCGATGTATATCCTCTGGAGCGCCATCCAGATAGCCCGTGAAAGTTTTGCCGTGTTGATGGATCAGGAGTTACCCTCCGATGTCAGCGAAAACATGCTGAAGCTGGCCTGTGACGTACCCGGTGTGCTGGGGGCCCACGACCTGCGTACCCGGATCTCGGGCAATATCTGGTTTGTGCAGTTTCACCTTGAACTGCCGGGCGAGCTGACCCTGTCGGCCGCCCACGCCATCTGCGATCGTGCCGCTGAAGCCATTGCGCAAGCCTACCCGCGGGCCGAAGTGCTGGTGCATGCGGATCCGAAGGAAGTGGTCAAACCAAAGATAAACAAACCCCTTCCTCCGGAGGGAGAGGGCACTGACCACACGCGGCCTCAAGATCTCCATTGATCAGCTCCCTCTCCCTCCGGGAGAGGGTTGGGATGAGGGGCTTTTGATTGTGCGTGCGCAGGCTCCAGATCAATACGTCACCTGATAACCACGACTGCTCAAACAACTGCCCTGCGCCTGCCGATAAGCTTGCACCACGGCCGGGGCTGGCGCGTAGGTGACTCTGGCCGGGTCAAAGCCACTTTGATCGACCGCCCAGCGGTAGCAGTCGTAACGATCCTGATCAACCTGCGCCGGGGTCTGGAAGTTCACCGGGTAAGCCACCACGTCATAGCCGTTGCTGACCGGCTGCTGGGTGGCCGGAGGCTGAACAACGATGTAGTCCTGGGTAGCTGGCTGATAGGCGTAATACGCGCCAGCCGCCAGAAACATCAACGTGCTGCCAAACCAAACTTCCCGCGCGTAATCAGGCAAAAAACCTACACGGATACCGTAGGGCGGTTGAACAACGATGTAACGCGGGCCTTGTGGGCGATACCAATAGCCGCCAGAAAAGTAGTAATTCTGGCCGCGATAAGGTACCTGCCGGTATTGCCCAGGAAAGCGGTCAATCACATAGCCAGGCCGGTATTGCGGCCCCGCCCCCCAGCCATTGCCATGCCCGTTCGGCCGCCCCGGCCAGCGTTGGTCGTTGGGCCGCGACTCATTGGGACGATAATTGTTGGCGCCAGGGTAATTGCCCGGCCGGGTATTAGCGCCAGTACCGTGCCAGTTCTGGTTGCCGGAATGGTTCTGGCTTTGCTGCACCGTATCCGGGCGTGGCCGGATCGGCAGGTTGTTGCCAGGTTGGGTCGGGCGCGCGGGCATATTGCTTTCGCCCTGTGGCCGGGCTTGCCACTTGCCGCCCTGATTCTGCTCATGAGCGGGACGGTTTTCCGGGCGGGCCTGATTGTGTTCCGGGCGCTGCCCTTGCTGTCCGCGCTGGCCACTCTCGGCATGGCGCGGGCGACTGTCCTGAGCGTTGCCATCACCTCGCTCATCGGCCAAAAGCTGGCCGCTGACACTCACACAGAGCACGCCAACTGTAGCCATCTGCCAGATGCGCGATTTCATGCTGTTTCTCACTGCCAGTTAGGTCTTACAAATAAGACTAGGATTTATTGAACCGGTTCGGTGGGAAATAGTTTGGTGAAACTTATTTTTGGCAGATGAAAAAAGGGCGACCCGTCGGTCGCCCCTTGAATTTTCCGTCCTGGCTCAACACTTGTGATGTTGGCTCACCTCGCTCCGTCTTCTGGACAGTGCGCAGCCCGGGGGCCGGGGCAACCCTGTGGGGTTGGCGGCCGCGGCTGGCCTGATTCGGCGGGCCGCAGTGGACTCTGTGTCCGGGCAGTGATTCTGGTTTAAAGAATAGGCGTTTGGCCGCAGCAGGCGATTGCGAAGATTGCTCGATAAAACATTACTTGCGCAATTTTTGACTTAAGGTGGATACTTTCACGCAATAGTTATGACAAAGGGTAACTTCGTGAGCAAACTCGACCGGTATGACCTGAGCATTTTGGCGGAATTGCAGCGTGACGCACGCATCTCTAACCAGGAACTGGCCGAGCGGATCGGTCTGTCGCCATCCCCTTGCTCACGCCGTGTTAAACAGCTTGAGGATGACGGCTACATCAGCCGCCAAGTAGCACTGCTCGACCGCAAACTGCTGGGCTTGAGCCTTACAGCCTACGTTCTGATCGGAATGGACCGACATACACCAGAGCGTTTCGAGAATTTCGAAGCCTGCATCCGCGCCCTGCCGCAGGTGCTGGAATGCAGCCTGGTGACCGGTATGGACGCGGACTACCAATTGAAAGTAGTGGTCGCCGACATGGATCACTACCAGAAACTGCTGCTGGGCGAGCTGACCCGCATCGAAGGCGTGACCAGCGTGCGTTCGAGCTTTGTGCTCAACCAGGTGCTTAACAGTACAGAACTGCCGTTAACCCATTTGCGCACTTAAAAACAACACCTGTAGCCGCTGCCGCAGGCTGCGATGGGGTGCGAAGCGCCCCCCCCGAGATCTGGATCAAAAGCGAAGGTCCTGCGGCCCTTATCGCAGCCTGCGGCAGCGGCTACACAAGTACACCTGCACACCCAGATCAATATCCCCACACTTCCCTGGCGTATACTCCTACGGCTTTTTCCCACGATGTCGCCGGAGAATACTGATGGATCCTGCAGTACTTGAAGAGTGGATGATGACGATTCTGGTCAGCGTGCTGATCATTTTCATGGCCTTTATCGTCTGGGATCTGGCGAAAAAGTCCAAAGCCGGACGCTTCGGCTCCATGATCCTGTTTTTCGTTCTGGGCCTGGGCGTTGCCGCGTTCATCATCAAAAGCGTGGTCATCGGGCTGATCGAATCCGGCGCGCTATAGCCGCGCCGGCACTTCCCGATACTGCCCCTGCTCCAGCCCTTCAATGCTCCAGTCACCAATGCGCACCCGCACCAGGCGCAAGGTCGGCAAGCCCACGGCAGCGGTCATGCGCCGCACCTGACGGTTGCGGCCTTCGCGGATCACCAGCTCCAGCCAGGCCGTGGGGATGCTTTTGCGAAAACGCACCGGCGGGTTACGCGGCCATAGCTGCGGCTCGTCCAGGGCCCGGGCCTCGGCAGGTAGGGTCTTGCCATCATTGAGCTCGACACCCTCGCGCAACTGCTGCAGTTGCTCCTCAGTGGGCTCGCCCTCGACTTGCACCCAGTAGGTCTTGGGCAACTTGTGCTTGGGGTCGGCAATCCGCGCCTGCAGCTGGCCATCATTGGTCAGCAGCAGCAAGCCTTCACTGTCCCTGTCCAGTCGCCCGGCCGGGTAGATGCCCGGAACAGGGATAAAGTCCTTGAGCGTAGCGCGCCCGCCTTCGTCACTGAACTGGGTCAGTACATCGAAGGGTTTATTGAACAGGTACAGCTTGGGATCGGACGGCGGCGCTTTGGCCACACGGCGATTGGCAGCTTGCGCGTTGGGGGTTTTCGAGGCCGGGCGGCGTGGGGCAGGACGAGACATGACAAAAAAGGACATCTAGCGATCAGGGCTGGCAATGCTAGTCCCCCGATCGCTAAATGACCATCACCGATCAACGGAACGGCGGTTCATCGAAGCTGCGCAGCTTGCGTGAGTGCAGGGAGTTGAGCTGGCTGCGCATCAAGTCCACGGCGGCAATGCCGATTTTCAAATGCTGGCTGACCGCACGCTCATAGAAAGCGTTGGCCGAACCCGGCAGTTTGATTTCACTGTGCAGCGGTTTGTCCGACACACACAGCAGCGTGCCGTACGGGACGCGCAAGCGATAACCCTGGGCGGCAATGGTGCCGCTCTCCATGTCCACGGCAACAGCACGGGACAGGTTGATCAGCGGGCGCTCCTGAGCCCAGCGCAGCTCCCAGTTGCGATCGTCATAGGTCAGTACGGTGCCGGTACGCAGACGTTTTTTCAGTTCGTCGCCGCGTTCACCGGTGACCTGCGCAGCAGCCTCCTGCAGCGCCAGCTGGACTTCTGCCAGGGCCGGAATCGGAATATTCGGCGGCACGACCCGGTCAAGAATGCCGTCGCGTCGCATATAGGCATGGGCCAACACATAATCGCCGATGGTCTGCGACTGACGCAGACCGCCGCAGTGACCAATCATCAGCCAGCAATGCGGACGCAGCACGGCCAAATGGTCGGTAATGTTTTTCGCGTTGGACGGGCCGACGCCGATATTCACCAGGGTCACGCCATGACCATCGCTGGCCTGCAAGTGATAAGCCGGCATCTGGTAGCGATGCCACACCACACCCGAGGCGATGGCCTGGGCTTCGCCGTAGTCCATCGACTTCTCGATGATCACGTTACCCGGCATCACCATGCGCACAAAACGCGGGTTATCACGCAATTGCTCAAGGCCGTGAAGGATGAACTGGTCAACATAACGGTGGTAGTTGGTCAGCAGGATCCACGGCTGCACATGGCGCCAGTCGCTGCCGGTGTAGTGCACCAGCCGGCGCAGGGAAAAGTCCACCCGCGCGGCGTCGAACAGCGCCAGGGGCAACGGGTCGGTGTTTTCCCAGTCGTACAGGCCATCGGCGATACCGTCGGTGGCGGCAGACAGATCGGTGCTCGGGAACACCCGCGCCAGCGCCGCGGCAGTTACACCTGAACCGGCCAGTTCATCGCCTTGCTCAACAACGTACGGGTAAGGAATATTTTGCTCGCTGACACCGACTTCCACCTCAACGGTGAAATCGCGCATCAATGGCACCAGCTGTTCCAGCAGGTAGTTACGGAAAGAGGCAGGATGGGTGACAGTGACGCTGTAGGTGCCGGGTAATTGGACCTTGGCATAAGCGCGGGTGGTGGTCGGTACTTCACCGTTGATACGGTAGGTCAAACGCAGTTCGGGGTAGCGAAACAGCGCGCGTTCTTGCGCAGAGGGTTCAACCCGATCCTTGAGGTAACGTTTGAGTGCCTGACTCAAGGCCGTGGTTGCGCGCTCGTGCAAAGCAGCAAGCCGATCAACGGCCTCTTCAGCGGTGGAAACGACAATAAAAGCTTCGGTCACGATAAGCATCCTGTCTTCTGAACGGGCAGGCCTTTATCTTGCCTGTATCGATGGCTAAAGGCAGCTACAAAATTGCCTGTCGGAGATTTCCTGAGGCTGCTGGGGATAAACAGAATATCGGCTGCCTCACGCAAATACGTGTGGGAGTGGGCTTGCCCGCGATGGCATCGACCGGGTCTGGCAGATAAAACCCGTCTGCATCGCAGGCAAGCCAGCTCCCATAGGGTTGAGGATGTTCAGGCAACCTGCGGGGTTGAGCGGGCAACGATGGCTGCCACGTTCAAACCCCGCGGCAATGTGCCGTAAACCCGGCCACTACCCTGTAGCCGACTGGCGATAAAGGCGTCGCTGATATCGCTGTTGCCAGCTTCCAGCAGCAGTTTTGCCTGCAGGCCCAGGGCGATGTCTTCTGTCAGTTGACGAGCTCGGTACTGGATATCGCCGGTGTCATTGAATGCCGCTTTTAACTGCGCAATGTGCTGCGCCAGGCGCACATCACCATGGCCGTCGCCCAACTCGGCAAACAGCGCATCGAGCACGCCCGACTCTTTGGACAAGGCACGCAACACGTCCAGGCACTGCACATTACCCGACCCTTCCCACGTCGAATTGACCGGTGCCTCTCGATACAGACGCGGCAGGATGCTGTCTTCGACATAGCCGGCGCCGCCCATGCACTCAGCCGCTTCGTTAATCATGGCCGGGGCCCGTTTGCAGATCCAGTACTTGCCCACCGCCGTCACCAGCCGCGAAAATCTGGCCTCATGCAGGTCGTCCGGGTTGTCCAGCGCCCGGCCCATACGCAGGCTCAGGGCCAGTGCCGCCTCGCTTTCCAGTGCCAGGTCAGCCAATACGTTTTGCATCAACGGCTGGTCTGCCAATACCCGACCGCCTACCCGCCGATGGGCGCAATGATGGCTAGCCTGGGTCAGCGCCTGACGCATCAAGGCGCTGGAGCCGACCATGCAGTCGAACCGGGTCATGGCGACCATTTCAATGATGGTCGGCACGCCACGGCCCTCTTCGCCGATCATCCAGGCCAATGCCCCACGAAACTCAACTTCACTGGAGGCATTGGAGCTATTGCCCAGCTTGTTTTTCAGGCGCTGGATATAGAATTCGTTACGGCTGCCATCCGGGCGATGGCGCGGCAACAAAAAGCAGCTCAAGCCCTTGTCGGTTTGGGCCAGGGTCAGAAAACCGTCACACATTGGCGCCGAGCAGAACCATTTGTGCCCCAGCAGCTCATAGGCCTGCCCCGGCCCCTTGGCACCCACCGGGTAAGCCCGCGTGGTATTGGCACGCACATCAGTCCCGCCCTGTTTTTCAGTCATGGCCATGCCCAGGGTCACGCCGGCCTTTTGGCTGATATCGACATTACGCGGGTCATACTCAGTGGCCAGCACTTTGGGCAGCCAGATGGCAGCGAGGTCCGGTTGCAGGCGCAAGGCTGGCACGCTGGCGAAGGTCATGGTCAATGGGCACCCGCTGCCCGCTTCGGCCTGGCTGTGCAGGTAGGTCATGGATGCGCGAGCCACATGGGCGCCGGGTTGCGGGTCGGCCCAGGGCAAGGACGGCAAGCCATGCTCAATCGCCGTGCGCATCAGCTCATGGTAAGCCGGGTGGAACTCCACCAGATCAATCCGATGCCCGAAACGATCATGGCTGACAAATTGCGGTTTGTTTTCATTGGCCAAAAAACCAGCAGCCATCAGCGGGCCGCCCGCCAGGGCACCGTACTGATCGATCCGCGCCTGAGCCCATCCCGCGCCGAAATGCTGGCTCCAATACTGCAATGGCAGGTCAATGCGGTACAGGTTCACGCCGTCCAGAGACGGCGGTTGATTGGTCACCTGATGGGTTTCTGCGTATTGATGCAAGTTCATTGCGCGGGCTCCTTGGGCTCGTACCAATAAGCCAGTGAAGCACGCATCGGCGGCTAAACAAGGGGCATAAACGCCTAAAACTCGGCGTTTTTATCGCCTTCTGTGGTCAATAGCCGCTGTGACAATGCGTGTTGCAGGTCCTCAAAACGCAGCGGTTTGATCAAGAAATCAGTGATGCCTTCAACCTGCTCACGGGCCTGCTGCGCCTGCACTTGCGACTCGAACAGCGCCAGCACGGGCAACTGCGCGCACGCGGCCAGAATCAGCAACTGGCTGCCCATTGACGTGCCTGTTACCAGGGCCAGCGGGCACTCCAGCAACACCGCATCCACCCGCTCGCGGCGCAGGGCTTCTATCGCTGCCTGCCCCGATCCGGAGCTCAGCACGCGGTATCCCAGTTTGAGCAACATGGCGCGCACCAGGCCAGGGCTGGCCGGATCTTCGACCAGCAGGACCACGCACTCCCCCGGCGATCGAACCCGTGCAGGTGTGGGCTGCGGGGATTGATCCTGCGCCTCAAACTCCAGCAACAGCTGGAACTGCGAACCTTGCCCTGGCTGGGAATGATGGGTCAGGCGCCCGCCGAGCAGTTCCACCAGACGCCGACAAATTGCCAGGCCAATACCCAGGCCGCCATATTCACGGGTCATGGAGCCATCAACTTGAAAGAAGTGCTGATACAGCTCGGCTTCTTCCTGGTGGACAAAACCTATGCCGCTATCGATTACATTGAACGCCAGTGCCCAGCGACCGGAGTCTGCGGTTTTACCGGTAACGCGCAAAATAACCCCGCCTTCACGGGTGAACTTGATCGCGTTATCCAGCAGGCATTCCATGCACTGACGAATTTTTTCAGCATCGCCTACCCATTGATCCGGCAGGCTGCGGGCCACTTCATAGGTGAATGTCAGCCCTTTACTGTGTGCCGCCGGCGTGAACTGATCGCTCAGCCCCTGCAACAGTTCATTCAGGCTGAAGGGCCGAGGCTGCGCGATCAGTCGCCCGGCCTGCAGTTCGGTCAGGGTCAGGATGCCATTGACCATGTGCATCATTTCTCGCGCAGAGCCTTGCGCCGTCTGAGTGTATTGCTCCAGCTCAGGGCTCATGTCCAGGGTCTTGATCAATTCCAGAGAGCCAATCACACCGTTCATAGGCGTACGCAGTTCATGGGTAACGGTCGCCAGAAACTCGTCTTTGAGCTGGTTGGTGCGGGCCAGTTGCTGGTTCATGGCGGCGAGTTTCTGTCCGGACTCCTGCAGCGTACGCGCCTGCAGATCGCGCATGGCGTTGATCCGGTCGGCAAGCGCCAGCGACAGCAGCCCCACCTCGATTGCCGAGCCGATCTGGCTGGCGTACATGGTCAGGAATACGTTCGGCAGGTAACCCAGCACCATCAGCGTATTCACCAGGCCACCGAGCAAAAAGGCCGACCAGGCGATCACAAAATAGCGCGCCACCCGTAGGCCACGACTCCAGGCCACCACTCCGGCAGTAAATATGGTGACGATAAACGCCAGTGCCAGGCCGGTGGCCAGACGCAATGACACGGCATAGCTGGTGGTCAATGCGAGCACCATCACCAGGGCACCAACGGCCATCAGGAACATCAGGGCCCGGTCTAGCCAGCGGCTGTGGGAGGCGGTATGCAAGAAGGTACGGGCAAACTGGCAGCCGAAAAAGGCCGATGCACCTATCAGGAACGGGGTGGATGCATTGGCCCACCACGGATTGTTTGGCCAGAAGTACTGCACTGCCGCACCGTTGACTGACAGCTGATACAGACCGAACGAGGCAATATAAAAGATGTAGTAGAGGTAACTGGTGTCGCGCACGCTGAGGTAGATAAACAGGTTGTAGACCAGCATCCCCAGCAACACGCCATAGATCAGACCCAGGATGTAAATGCGTACAGGCTGCTCTTCGAGGTAGGACTGCGCCGACCACAGCGTCAGCGGTGCCTGCACCGAGCCCTGGCTGGCCAGACGCAGGTACACCGTCTGGCTTTGTCCCGGGCTGAAGTTGAGCTCAAACAGGTAATTGTTTTCTTTGATCTGACGACTGTCGAAGGGCAGTGCATCGCCCGTTCGTTCGACCAGCTGGTAGTTGCCTGCGGCGTCTGCCAGGTAAAGTTCGATGGAATCAAGTGGCGGGTAGGCCAGTTCCAGCAGCCAGGTGCGATGCACCTGAGGGTCTTGTGGCCGGTAGTGCAAATCCACTTTGACCCAGAAGGCCGAGTGCGAGTAGCCCTTGTTCAGCGTGTCTTTGGTATGGGGCTCGAACAGTTCGTCGTGTGCGGTGACATCTGCCAGAGTCGCTTTGCCGCCCGCGTCTTCGAATACCTGCATCACACGGCCCAAGGGCAGGCTTTGTGTGGATTCGTCAAAAGCGACTGCGCTGGCCAGCATCGGTAGCCAGCCCAACAACATCATCAGCAAATAGCGCATACAGCCCCAACGTAGCTCACTCGACGGCGCGGGCAACCCCGTATTCCCTTTGAGATCGCGTCGACCGAATGACCGGTTAATAATTTGCAGGCACTTTAACATAGCCATTAATGGCACATACACACCATCTAACATTTCTTCAAAAAGGCTCTAGATCGGGCATTACAGAGCACAAGCCGCGCTGACTTCGACGTTTTTTGAGGCCAGGCAAAGGCTTGCAAACAACATTGAACCCGACACCGAACAAGCGCCCGGAAAAACCGTTTGGTGGTAAGCTCGCGCACCATGAATATCTACAGTTCTCGCCCCGTTGTCCTCTGTCTCTCCGGCCATGACCCCAGTGGTGGTGCCGGCTTGCAGGCAGATATCGAAGCCCTGCTGGCTCAAGGCTGTCACGCCGCCCCGGTGGTGACAGCCCTGACTGTGCAGAACACTGTCAATGTCCGCGACTTCCGCGTGCTGGATCGCGAGTGGGTGCTGGCGCAAGCCGATGCCGTGCTTGACGACTCCACCGTTGCGGCGGTCAAGCTGGGCATGCTCGGTTCACTGGAGATGGTCGACACCGTGGTCGAACTGCTTCAGGCCCACCCGCATCTACCGATGGTCTGCGACCCGGTACTGCGCGCAGGCGGTGGCGGACGACTGGGCAAGGACGAAGTGGGTTACGCCATGCGCGAACGCCTGCTACCCCTGGCCACCATTGCCACCCCCAACCTTCCCGAAGCCCGCATCCTGGCTGAGCTGCCCGATGGCAGTGCCGATGAATGCGCCGAAAAACTCCTGCCATTTTGTCGGCACCTGCTGATCACCGGCGGTCACGGTGATGAGCACGAAGTGCATAACCGCCTGTACAGCCGCGACGGCAGCCGCCACACCTTTACCTGCCATCGCTTGCCCGGCAGTTACCACGGCTCGGGTTGCACCCTGGCCAGCACGTTGGCCGGTCGCCTGGCCATCGGTGAAGAACTGGTCAGCGCCGTGCAAACCGCGCTCAACTACACATGGCGCACCCTGCGTGATGCCGAGCAACTGGGGCAAGGGCAATTTGTACCGCGCCGCTTGCCGCTGGATTTTTGCTCGTAACCTATGAGGCTCGCCCCATGACGCTTCGCGGTCTTTATGCAATCACTGATAGCCAATTGCTGGCTGGCAAACTGCTGCCCTATGTCGAGGCGGCCCTTGATGGCGGCCTGACCCTTTTGCAGTATCGCGACAAAAGCACTGACGACGCCCGCCGCCTGCGCGAGGCAGAAGCCTTGCGCGGATTGTGCGAACGCTACAAGGCACACCTGATCATCAACGACGATGGCGAGCTGGCCGCCCGTCTGGGTGTCGGCGTACACCTGGGGCAGACCGACGGCCCACTGACGCCTGCCCGCGCCCTGCTGGGGCCGCAGGCCATTATTGGTTCGACCTGCCACAGCCAGATCGAACTGGCCGAGCAAGCCGCCAAAGAAGGTGCGAGTTATGTCGCCTTTGGCCGTTTTTTCAATTCCAGCACCAAACCCGGGGCGCCCACTGCGACCCTTGAGGTCCTGGACCAGGCCCGCACCCGTCTCAGCCTGCCGATCTGCGTGATAGGCGGAATCACCCTGGACAATGCAGCGCCGCTGGTTGCCCACGGCGCGGATTTGCTGGCCGTGGTGCATGGCCTGTTTGGTGCCCAGAGCACTCGGGAAGTGACCCAGCGCGCCAAGGCATTCAACAGCTTGTTGTCCATTTAAATACCGAATCCTGATTCTGAGAGAGCCCATCATGTCTCGTTCCGAAACCCTGTTTGCCAACGCCCAGAAACACATTCCCGGTGGCGTGAACTCGCCAGTGCGTGCGTTCAAAAGCGTGGGCGGCACTCCGTTGTTCTTCAAACACGCCGAAGGCGCCTACGTGACTGACGAAGACGACAAGCGTTATGTCGATTACGTCGGCTCGTGGGGCCCGATGATTCTGGGCCACAGCCACCCGGACGTGCTGGATGCAGTCCGTGCGCAACTGGAGCACGGTCTGTCGTACGGCGCTCCGACCGCCATGGAAACCGAAATGGCCGACCTGGTGTGCGCCATCGTGCCATCGATGGAAATGGTGCGCATGGTCAGCTCCGGTACCGAAGCCACCATGAGCGCGATCCGTCTGGCCCGTGGTTTCACTGGCCGCGACAACATCCTCAAGTTTGAAGGCTGCTACCACGGTCACTCCGACAGTCTGCTGGTCAAGGCCGGTTCCGGTCTGCTGACCCAGGGCGTGCCAAGCTCGGCCGGAGTGCCGGCAGATTTCGCCAAACACACCCTGACCACCGAATTCAACAATATCGACGCAGTTGCCCAGTTGCTGAGTGAAGTGGGCGACACCGTGGCCTGCATCATCGTTGAGCCGGTTGCCGGCAACATGAACTGCGTGCCGCCTGCGCCGGGCTTCCTGGAAGGCCTGCGCAGCCTGTGCGACCAGCACGGCGTGGTACTGATTTTTGACGAAGTGATGACCGGCTTCCGCGTTGCCCTGGGCGGCGCCCAAGCCCACTACGGCGTTACCCCGGACCTGAGTACCTTCGGCAAGATCATCGGCGGCGGCATGCCGGTCGGCTGCTTTGGCGGCAAACGCGAAATCATGCAGCACATCGCGCCGCTGGGCCCGGTCTACCAGGCGGGCACCCTGTCCGGCAACCCGTTGGCCATGGCCGCCGGCCTGACCACCTTGCGCCTGATCAGCCGCCCGGGCTTCCACGCCGAGCTGACTGATTACACCACCCGCCTGCTCGATGGCTTACAACAGCGCGCCGACGCAGCCGCAATCCCCTTTGTGACGACCCAGGCCGGCGGCATGTTTGGCCTGTACTTCAGCGGCGCCGATGACATTGTCACCTTTGACGACGTGATGGCCAGCGATGCCGGTCTGTTCAAACGCTTCTTCCACCTGATGCTCGAAGGCGGGGTATACCTGGCACCAAGCGCCTTCGAAGCCGGTTTCACCTCGATCGCCCACGGCGAAGCCGAGTTGCAACTGACCCTGGACGCTGCGGAACGCGCATTTGCTGCACTGAAGTGATCCAAAAAAACGGCAAGGGCCAGCGCCCTTGCCGTTTTTTTATGCCAGTAATGAGCAGATCTTTTAGCCCGCCCGTCCATAATCGTCTTAAATCAATGGATATCGCGCTCAAGCAGCAGAAAAACGAGTAAAGACTTTGTAAGGTTGCCTCTGCTTATTTCATAATGCGCGCCTATACATCCCATGATCGGGTTAACCCGTCATCCAGAGGTACGTCGATTCCCATGAACCGCACCGGCCGCGCCCTTGCACTGGGCTGCCTGTTGCTCCTACAGCCGTTGCTTGCCCAGGCAGGCGGTAACTCGTTGTTGATCCCAGCGATGGGTCGCTGCACCCTCAATACTCAACCTGAAGACCTCGCCGAGGCGCTTGCAGCCTGTGAAGAGGCGGCAAAAGCCGGGGATGCTGAAGCCGAGTATGAGTTGGGCGAGTTCTATTACGACGGTAAAAACACCCCGCAAGACCTGAACAAAGCACTGAGCTACTTCGAAAAAGCCTCGCTGCAAGGCCACGCCATGGCCCAGTTCCAGCTCGGCACCATGTTCTTCAAGGGCGAAGGCGTGCCGGCCAACAATATTCAGGCCTATATCGTGCTGAAAATGGCTGCGGTCAATGGCGCAGAAGACGCGCTGGACACCGCCGACCTGGTAGCCGAGCAAATGCCGCGCGACCAGCTCGAAACTGCCACCCAGATCCTCGGGCAGATTTTCCGCAAGTATTTGCAGGAGCTGCAGTCGACCGACGCCCGTTCGCCGTTTTCGCCTTTGCCCTGAACCCTTCCCGCCCGCGCTCCCTCACGGCGACAACAAATTCCTTATCGATATACCTGCGCCCCCGCAACATGGGCAATGGTCATTCCAGCAGTAGCCATGCCCGCATGATCGGACATAGAGCAGACCTTAGCGCTGACAGTTCACCGGCGTAACACAGTCCGCAGCCCACCCGTCAAGCGTGGGTACTTTTCGAGGCAAAGGGCGGGCAGGTCGGGTCAGTGCCAAAACGAATGACTTGGTAGTCCTTGGCTAACGCCGGGACAATGACTACAACACAAGCCAGCACGATCACAATCAGCAGCATCGTTTTCATGGGTTGATTCCTGATTGTTGTAATAACCGCCTGATGCGCACCGATAGCCCGCCTGGCGGCAGATTGGTCACTCAAGAAAAAAACTTGCGGTGCAGGCCAGCCCTCCAATGCCACCATCTCCCGGCGCATGTGACGCAACCCGGGAGGCACATCGAACTCCCGGACCTGGCCTTTAGGGTATGGCCACGCTTACAGCGCGAACTACGTGAGGGCACGCCAATAGTCACTGCGCAGCGTAGAGCCGTTGGCAGCGAGAGGAAATCATGAGTTGTTTACGGTAACGGGTCAAACCGTGCAAAAGCGCTGATGACAGCATGCTCTCAGGCATGGCCAGGGCTCTAGAACAGGTCTGTTGACAGCGAAAGACACCATGATGACAGTGCAAAACAAGTCAGCCGCATAGGCTTATTCTTGCGCAAGAATAATCTTTGATAAGCGTAAGATTAATTACCAGTCTATATATCGATCAAGTTCAAACTGCAGCGCCCAGTCTATAAGTCACTCGACGCGCAATTGACCGATACTTACTTGTCCGGCATTGGAAACGGAAACGGCATCACGTTGCTGACACCACGGGCTTCGCTGATTTTCGGCGTGCCCAGCCGCTCAACCTCATCGATACGCACAATCGAGTGCATCGGCACAAAGCTGCGCACCACACCTTCAAATTGAGCCTTGAGCTTTTCTTCGCTGGGATCGACGACCATTTGTGTGCGCTCACCGAAGACGAACTCCTCTACTTCCAGAAACCCCCACAGATCACTTTGATAGATCTGCTTGGCGTACATTTCGAACACCTGGCCCTGGTTGAGGAAAATCACCTTGTAGATTGGAGCTTCACGTTTGGTCATGGTGGGCGGGTAAGCATCTGAAGGTAAAAAAGAGGGCGCGAACTATAGCATAGCCATCAGACGCACAACGCTAGGAAGCAACGGCTATGACCCCTATAATGTGCGGTTCTTTGAACCACTTGATGAACACCCATGGCCAAGAAGCTTTACATCGAAACCCACGGTTGCCAGATGAATGAGTACGACAGCTCGCGCATGGTCGACCTGCTGGGTGAACATCAGGCCCTGGAAGTCACAGCGCGCGCCGAAGACGCTGATGTCATCCTGCTGAATACCTGCTCTATCCGCGAACGTGCCCAGGACCGTGTGTACTCTCAGTTGGGCCGCTGGCGCGAACTGAAACTGGCCAACCCCGAGATGGTCATCGCCGTGGGCGGTTGCGTGGCCAGCCAGGAAGGCGCGGCGATCCGCGATCGCGCGCCCTATGTGGACGTGGTTTTCGGCCCGCAAACCCTGCACCGCCTGCCGGAAATGATTGACGCTGCACGTATCACCAAACTGCCGCAGGTCGATGTGTCGTTCCCTGAAATCGAGAAGTTCGATCACCTGCCAGAACCACGCATTGACGGCCCGAGCGCCTACGTTTCAGTTATGGAAGGCTGCAGCAAGTACTGCACGTTCTGCGTGGTGCCTTACACCCGTGGCGAAGAAGTCAGCCGCCCGTTCGATGACGTGCTGGCCGAGGTGATCCACCTGGCTGAAAACGGCGTGCGTGAAGTGACCCTGCTTGGCCAGAATGTCAACGGCTACCGCGGCCTGACCGAAGGCGGTCGCCTGGCCGACCTCGCCGAGCTGATCCGTGTGGTTGCGGCGATCGACGGTATCGAGCGCATCCGCTACACCACCTCCCACCCGCTGGAGTTTTCCGACAGCCTGATCCAGGCCCACGCTGAAGTCCCGGAGCTGGTCAAACATCTGCACCTGCCGGTGCAATCGGGCTCCGACCGCATTCTGTCGGCGATGAAGCGCAATCACACGGCCCTGGAATACAAATCCAAACTGCGCAAACTGCGCGCTGCCGTACCGGGGATCTGCATCAGCTCCGACTTTATTGTCGGCTTCCCGGGCGAAACCGAAAAAGACTTCGAACAGACCATGAAACTGATCGAAGACGTGGGTTTCGACTTCTCCTACTCGTTTGTCTACAGCCAGCGCCCGGGCACCCCGGCAGCAGACCTGACGGACGACACCCCGGAAGAGCGCAAGAAAGAACGTCTGAACGCGCTGCAGCATCGTCTCAACCAGCAGGGCTTCGAGATCAGCCGCCAGATGGTGGGCTCGACCCAGCGAATCCTGGTCACTGACTACTCGAAAAAAGACCCGGGCGAGTTGCAGGGCCGCACCGAAAACAACCGCATCGTCAACTTCCGCTGCGATAACCCGCAGTTGATCGGGCAATTCGCCGATGTGCATATTGATGCGGCCCAGCCACACTCGCTGCGCGGCTCGCTGCTGAACTGACCCCACGTAATCAACTTCTGTGGGAGCGGGCCTCGCGATGCATGCAACGCGGCCCGGCCGGGCGAGTGCGGTGATGCAATCGCGAGCAAGCCCGCTCCCACATCAAACATTTGGTTAAGTCCTTTCACGCTTGACCTGCTAGCGTTATCCTTAATTCCATATCAATTGCCTAAGGGCGGCTAAATACGACCTTGAACGCACCCATCGAACCACATCGCTTCCTTCTCGAGCCCTTTGAGGCCCGCCGTTTCGCCAATCTGTGCGGGCAATTCGACGAGCATCTGCGCTTGATCGAGCAACGCCTGACGATCGAAATCCGCAATCGCGGTAACCAGTTCGAGCTGATCGGCGACCCGAAAATCACTTCTTCGGCAGAAAACCTGCTGCGCCGCCTGTACCGCGAAACCAAGGCTACCGAGCTTTCGCCGGACATGGTTCACCTGTTCCTGCAAGAGTCTGCGGTACAAGACCTCGCCAGCAACCCGGTGGCTGAAGCCAGTGTTTCGCTGCGCACCAAAAAGGGCATGATCCGCCCTCGCGGGATCAACCAGCAGCGTTACGTCAAAGAGATCCTGGGCAACGACATCAACTTCGGCATTGGCCCGGCGGGTACGGGTAAAACCTATCTGGCTGTGGCCTGCGCAGTTGATGCCCTGGAACGCGAGCAGATCCGCCGCATCCTGCTGGTGCGCCCGGCGGTTGAAGCCGGTGAGAAACTCGGTTTCCTGCCCGGTGACCTGTCGCAAAAAATCGACCCGTACCTGCGCCCGCTCTATGACGCACTGTACGAGATGCTTGGCTTTGAATACGTGGCCAAGCTGATCGAGCGCCAGGTGATCGAAGTCGCACCGCTGGCCTACATGCGCGGTCGCACGCTGAACAACAGTTTCATCATTCTCGACGAAAGCCAGAACACCACCGTCGAGCAGATGAAAATGTTCCTGACCCGTATCGGCTTCGGCTCCACTGCCGTGATCACCGGTGACATCACCCAGATCGACCTGCCCAAAGGCACCAAATCGGGGCTGAACCACGTCATTGAGGTGCTCAAGGACGTGCCGGGCATCAGCTTTACCCACTTCCAGTCCAAGGACGTCGTGCGCCACCCGCTGGTGCAGCGCATCGTGGAGGCCTACGGTCGCTACGAACAGGAAGCCGCCGACAAGCTGGCCGCACTGCCTGCTGCAAAGGATTACCGCCACGATGCTTGAGCTTGACCTGCAACTGGCGACCGACGCCAGTGCCCCCAGCGAAGCCCAGTTCCGCCAATGGTGCGAACTGGCTTTGCGCCAGCGCAGCGCCGATTCGGAAATGACCATTCGTCTGGTAGACGAACCCGAAGGCCGTGAGTTGAATCACACCTGGCGCCACAAAGACTACGCCACCAACGTGCTGTCCTTTCCCGCCGACGTGCCCGATGAGTTCCTCGATATCCCGCTGCTGGGCGATCTGGTGATTTGCGTGGCCGTGGTCGAACGCGAAGCCGCCGAACAAGGCAAAAGCCTTGAGGCCCACTGGGCCCATATGGTGATACACGGCTGCTTGCATCTTCTGGGTTACGACCATATAGAAGACGAAGAAGCCGAAGAAATGGAAGCGCTGGAACGAACGTTGCTTGCAGAACTGGGTCATCCTGACCCCTATGCAGACGACGAAACCCAATAACACCCACTGAAACTACCAAGGGATACGAGTAAATCGCTATGAGCGAAGACCGATCGAGCAACGGGCAAAAGTCATGGTTAGGTAAGCTGACCCAGGCCTTTGCCCATGAGCCGAAAAACCGCCAGGAGCTGCTTGAGCTGCTGCGCGAAGCACACCAGAACAAACTGTTGGACAGTGAAGCGCTGGCCATCGTCGAAGGCGCCATTCAAGTGGCTGACCTGCAGGTACGGGACATCATGGTTCCGCGCTCCCAGATGATCAGCATCAAGGCGACCCAGACACCCCGCGAATTTCTCCCGGCGATCATTGATGCGGCGCACTCGCGCTACCCGGTGATCGGCGAAAGCCACGATGACGTCCTTGGCGTCCTGCTGGCCAAAGATCTGCTGCCGCTGATCCTTCAAGAGAACGGCGACAAGTACAACATCAAGGATTTGCTGCGTCCGGCGACATTCGTCCCCGAGTCCAAGCGCCTTAACGTGTTGTTGCGTGAGTTCCGCGCCAACCACAACCACATGGCCATCGTGATTGACGAATACGGCGGAGTGGCGGGTCTGGTGACGATTGAAGACGTTCTGGAACAGATCGTCGGCGATATCGAAGACGAACACGATGTCGAGGAAGACAGCTATATCAAGCCGCTGCCCAGCGGTGACTTCCTGATCAAGGCACTGACCCCGATCGAAAACTTCAATGAGTTCTTCGATACCGAATTCTCCGACGATGAGTTCGACACCGTGGGTGGCCTGGTCATGAGTGCATTCGGGCACTTGCCAAAACGCAACGAAACCACTGAAATCGGCCCATACCGCTTCCGCATCCTCAATGCAGACAGCCGCCGGATTCACCTGATTCGTCTCACGCCTATTGCCCGCTAAACCTCAACACCAAGGATTGAAATGCGCTGGATAACCTCCCCCGGCTGGCCCGGTAACCTGCTGGCCGTGGTGGCCGGCGCACTGACAACCCTGGCGTTGGCACCCTTCGATATCTGGCCATTGGCACTGGTTGCCCTGGCCATGTTCTATCTCGGCTTGCGCGACCTGTCGCCAAAACAGGCGCTGGGCCGTGGCTGGTGCTTCGGGTTTGGCCTGTTTGGCGCGGGCACCAGCTGGATCTACTACAGCATCCACCACTTCGGCGGCGCATCAGTGCTGCTTGCCGGCTTCCTGATGCTGTTGTTCACGGCAGCCATTGCCTGGTTCTTTGCCCTGCCCGCCTGGGTGTGGGCACGCTGGATCCGCCGCAACGAAGCGCCGCTGGCCGATACACTGGCATTTGCTGCGCTATGGGTCGCTCAAGAGGCGTTTCGCGGCTGGTTCCTCACCGGTTTCCCGTGGTTGTACTCCGGTTACAGCCAGCTCGACGGCCCTCTGGCCGGACTTGCCCCGCTGGGCGGCATGTGGCTGATTTCGTTCTCCCTGGCCCTGACCGCAGCCCTGCTGTGCAATCTGCCACGCCTGATCAAGGCCAGACGCAAGGCTTTTGTCGCCGCAGGCGTAGTCTTGCTGATCGGCCCCTGGGGCATCGGCCAGGCACTCAAGCACCACGCCTGGACCAGCCCTTCGGGTGACCCGCTGAGTGTGGCGGCGATCCAGGGCAATATCGAACAAAGCATGAAATGGGACCCGGCGCAGGTCAACGCACAGTTGGCTCTGTACCGCGACATGACGTTCAGTTCAAAGCGTGTCGACCTGATCGTGTGGCCAGAAACCGCCGTCCCCGTCCTCAAAGAGAATGCTGAAGGCTTTTTGAGCATGATGGGGCGCTTTGCCGCCGACCGGAATTCAGCGCTGATTACCGGCGTGCCGATCCGCCAGGAAGTGCGTCATGAACCGCGCTACTTCAACGGCATCACGGCCGTAGGCCAGGGCGACGGGGTTTACCTGAAACAAAAGCTGGTGCCGTTTGGCGAATACGTGCCGCTGCAGGATGTACTGCGCGGCCTGATCGCATTTTTTGACCTGCCAATGTCGGACTTTGCCCGCGGCCCTGCAGATCAAGCCATGTTGCAAGCCAAGGGCTACCAGATCGCGCCGCTGATTTGCTATGAAGTGGTATACCCGGACTTCGTTGCCGGCCTTGCAGCCCAGAGCGACATCCTGCTGACCATCAGCAACGACACCTGGTTTGGCACCTCGATTGGCCCGCTGCAACACCTGCAAATGGCACAAATGCGCGCCCTGGAAGCCGGGCGCTGGATGATTCGGGCGACCAATAATGGTGTCACGGCACTGATCGACCCGTTTGGGCAAATCACCACGCAAATTCCCCAGTTCGAGCAAGCCATCATGTACGGCGAAGTGGTGCCCATGCACAACCTCACGCCTTACCTGCAATGGCGCTCTTGGCCGCTGATCATCCTGTGCAGCTTGTTGATTGGCTGGGCACTGGTCACCAGCCGGATTGCCAAGACGGTTTAAGCCTTGTGCGTCTGCTTCTACCCTCACCCCAACCCTCTCCCGGAGGGAGAGGGAGCTGATTTGTGGTGTTGCGCAGAGCTGCTTTTGCCTTTAGTCCCCTCTCCCTCCGGGAGAGGGCTAGGGTGAGGGGCTTTTGCTTGAGCGGTCAGCGATAAAACAACGGATAGGCAATCTGCCCCACCGCCTCATTGATCAACAACCCGGACTGCCAGAACGCTTTGTACTCAGGCATCCAGCCCCCCAGCGGTCGCGCATTGTCGGCACTGAAAAAACCGACCGGCGCGGGCACCACTTCAAAACCAGCCTTTTCAAAGCTCCATACCGAACGCGGCATATGCCAGCCGTTCGTCACCACGACCACGCGTTTGATCCCCAACGGCAGCAGAATATCTGCGGTCATTTTGGCGTTTTCCCACGTAGTACGGCTTTGCTCTTCTTTCCAGCGAACTTGCACGCCGGAGTCATCACGCAATGAGTCCGCCATCAACTGCGCCTCACTGGGCGGCGAGCCGTAGTGCAAACCTCCAGTCGTCAATACCGGCAAGCCCGAGGCCTTGGCCAGTCGCGCGGCATAACGCTGGCGCTCAAGACCAATACCGGTCGGCTGATCACTGCCCCAGGCCGGGTCTCCCCGCTCACGACCCGAGCCCAGCACCACAATGGCATCGGCACGCCCGGCCAGCGTCGACCATTCGCTCTGCGCCAGCGGCGGCTCACGCTCCAGCACCCGGGCGCCCCACTCCACCATTACCGGCAAGCTCATCAGCCAGAAGCCGCCCAGCCCCAGGGCAAACAACACACCCGCCACACGCGGACGCGAACGCCGCAGCCACCAGGCAAGCGCCAGAAGCAACAGGAAAATACCGGGGGGCAATAGAAGTTGTTTTAAAAAATATCGAATAGGCATCGAGCATCTCCAAAGATGCCCGAAGCCTAAGGGGGTTGAGTGAGCACATCAATAACGCAGGTGAGAAACCCAAACACAAACGTGTGATGCATCAACCCGGGGTACAACCTTTCTTGATGCGGCTTTATTGAAGGCCGGGCTTGAATCGCCGTATGGCCTAAGCTCCCTGCACCCTGTCTTTAAGCCAGATAACCTTGGCTCTGGGGGCATCCTGCATGTTCACGCTGCCTTGCGAGCGTTTGACTGCCTCACGCCCGATCCGGTTCAAATAGAGGTTGATCAACTCCAGCTCGGCATGACTCAAGCCTCGCAATTCCAATTCGACTGGGCGTTCATCTCGTAATACGACAGCCGTCTTTGCTGAATCAAGAGCCATACTCAAACGATCAATCAGCCGCTCATACACTTGCGATGTTGCTACGCTGCGTTGCAACTCTGCCATCCGTCCACCTCATTTAAGGAAATGAATCTCCCCCAAAGGAGAGCTTAGCTGCGCATCTAAAAGCGGCGTGCTGCTGCGACCAACGGAGTGATGAGGCAATCAGGGTTTCCCTCGATAGAGCGGGGTCATGTATGCTACGGGACTTCCTGTAACCCCTGCTCCAACCTGACCGGGCAACACTGTCGCCGGTCTATGTTGAAGAGGATTAGGCCACCCTTTATCAGTACAAGTAGCCATGCACGAACAATATCAGCCCCGTGAAATAGAAGCCGCCGCCCAATCATTCTGGGACAACCAAAAGTCCTTCGAAGTCAGCGAAGATCTAGGCAAAGAGACGTTCTACTGCCTATCGATGTTCCCGTACCCAAGCGGCAAGCTACACATGGGGCACGTGCGCAACTACACCATCGGTGACGTGATCTCCCGTTACCAGCGCATGCTTGGCAAGAACGTCCTGCAGCCCATGGGCTGGGACGCCTTCGGCATGCCGGCTGAAAACGCCGCCATGAAGAACAAGGTCGCGCCGGCCAAGTGGACCTACGAAAACATCGCCTACATGAAAACCCAGCTGCGCAGCCTGGGTCTGGCCGTTGACTGGTCCCGCGAAATCACTACCTGCAAGCCGGATTACTACCGTTGGGAACAATGGCTGTTCACCCGCCTGTTCGAAAAAGGTGTGATCTACCGCAAAAACGGTACCGTAAACTGGGACCCGGTGGACCAGACCGTTCTGGCCAACGAGCAAGTGATCGACGGCCGTGGCTGGCGTTCGGGTGCGGTGATCGAAAAACGCGAAATCCCGATGTATTACTTCAAGATCACCGCTTATGCGGATGAGTTGCTTGAAAGCCTCGACGACATGCCGGGCTGGCCCGAGCAGGTCAAAACCATGCAGCGCAACTGGATTGGCAAATCCCGCGGCATGGAAGTGCAGTTCCCTTACAACGTCGAATCCATCGGCGAAGCGGGTGCACTCAAAGTCTTCACCACCCGCCCTGACACCCTGATGGGCGCCACCTACGTCGCCGTGGCTGCCGAGCACCCGCTCGCCACCCAGGCCGCGCAAGGCAACCCCGAGCTGCAAGCGTTTATCGCACAGTGCAAAGGCGGCAGCGTGGCTGAAGCCGACATGGCCACCCAGGAAAAAGCGGGCCTGCCAACTTCGCTGTTCGTCGAACACCCGCTGACCGGCGAAAAGCTCCCGGTATGGGTCGCCAACTATGTGCTGATGCATTACGGCGACGGCGCAGTGATGGCTGTACCTGCACACGACGAGCGCGATTTCGAATTCGCGACCAAGTACAACCTGCCAATCAAGCCGGTTGTGCGCACCAGTGCTGGCGACGAGTCACCTGCTCCCTGGCAGGACGCTTACAACGAGCACGGCCCGCTGATCAACTCCGGCGAATTTGACGGTCTGGATTTCGACGCAGCATTCGCCGCCATCGAAGCCGCCCTGACCGCCAAGGGCCTGGGCCAGGCGCGCACACAGTTCCGCCTGCGTGACTGGGGCATCAGCCGTCAGCGCTACTGGGGCTGCCCGATCCCGATCGTGCATTGCGATACCTGCGGCGACGTACCGGTACCTGAAAGCCAGCTGCCCGTGGTCTTGCCAGAAGATGTCGTACCCGATGGCGCTGGTTCGCCACTGGCACGCATGCCTGAATTCTACGAGTGCAGCTGCCCTAAATGTGGCGCACCGGCCAAACGCGAAACCGACACGATGGACACCTTCGTCGAGTCCTCGTGGTACTACGCCCGTTACGCCTCGCCGCACTATGAAGGCGGTCTGGTCGAAAAATCGGCGGCAGACCACTGGTTGCCGGTCGATCAGTACATCGGCGGTATTGAACACGCCATTTTGCACCTGCTGTACGCGCGCTTCTTCCACAAGCTGATGCGTGACGAAGGCCTGGTCAGCTCCAACGAGCCGTTCAAGAACCTGCTGACCCAGGGCATGGTGATCGCCGAGACTTACTTCCGTACGCTGGACAACGGTGGCAAGGATTACTTCAACCCGGACGACGTGGAAATCGAACGTGATGCCAAGGCCAAGATCATCGGCGCCAAGCTGAAGACCGACGGCCTGCCGGTGGAAATCGGCGGCACGCAGAAAATGTCCAAGTCGCTGAACAACGGTGTTGACCCGCAATACATGATCGAACAGTACGGCGCAGACACCTGCCGCCTGTTCATGATGTTTGCTTCGCCGCCTGACGCAAGCCTGGAATGGTCCGACTCGGGTGTTGAAGGCTCGCACCGTTTCCTCAAGCGCGTCTGGCGCCTGGCCCATGCCCATGTAGGCCAGGGCCTGCCGGGGACACTGGATATCGCCAGCCTGACCGATGAGCAAAAAGTCGTTCGCCGCGCCATCCACCAGGCTATCAAGCAAGCCAGCCTGGACGTTGGTCAGCACCACAAGTTCAACACCGCCGTCGCCCAGGTGATGACCGTGATGAACGTGCTCGAAAAAGCACCGCAAGCGACTGAACAAGACCGCGCCCTGCTGCAGGAAGGCCTTGAGACTGTGGCTCTGGTACTGGCACCGATCACCCCGCATATCAGCCATGAGCTGTGGAACCAGTTGGGGCATGCGGGTGCAATCATCGACGCGGCATGGCCAACCCTGGACGAAAGCGCGCTGGTTCAAGACACCTTGCAACTGGTTATCCAGGTCAACGGCAAACTGCGCGGGCATATCGAAATGCCAGCCAGCGCCAGTCGTGAAGAAGTTGAAGCCGCAGCCCGCGTCAATGAAAACGTACTGCGTTTTACCGAAGGCCTGACGATTCGCAAAGTGATCGTGGTACCGGGCAAATTGGTCAATATCGTCGCCAGCTAACTGGAACAGGCGCCTGCGTCTTGCGCAGGCGCCCAACAAGACCTTCAGGGCCGCGTGGTCGGCCCATCTGGTTTCAAGGGGAGCAACACATGATCAAACGCAATTTGCTGGTGATGGGGCTTGCGGTTCTGTTGAGCGCCTGCGGCTTTCAACTGCGCGGTACCGGCACCAACCAGCTGACGATCACCGAACTCGATGTCAGCGCGCGCAACGCCTATGGCGACACAGTGCGTCAGCTGCGTCAGGTGCTGGAAAACAGCGGCGTGAAAATCACCGCCAACGCACCCTATAAACTGGTTCTGACCGACGAGAAGGATACCCAGCGCTCTGCCAGCTACACCGGCAACACGAGTACTGCCGAGTATCAGTTGAACAGCGTGGTGAAGTACGAAATTCAGGGCCCGAACCATCTGACGCTATTGAGTGACAAGGTTGAGGCCTACAAGGTCTATCTGCAGGACGGCAGCAACGTGGCCGGCAGCACCCAGGAAGGCGTCATGGTTCGCAAGGAATTGCGCCGCGACCTGATCCAGCAACTGGTTCTGCGCCTGGAACAACTGACCCCGGCCCAGCTGGATATACTGCAACAGCAAGCCGAAGCGAAGGCCAAGGCTGAAGCCGATGCCATCGAAGCTGCACGCAAGGCTCAAGAGGAAACTCCTCAACAGTCGCCTCTCGAACTGCAAAACCAGTAAGGCATACGGGGCGCTCAAGCGCCCCGCTATCGTTATGGCCCTATGAAACTCGCCCCTGCCCAACTCGCCAAGCATCTGCAAGGCACCCTCTCTCCGGTCTACATCATCAGCGGCGATGACCCGCTGCTGTGCCAGGAAGCCGCAGACGCCATTCGCAGCACCGCTCGCCAGCAAGGTTTCGATGAACGCCAGGTGTTCAGCGCCGACGCCAGCTTTGACTGGGGCTCGTTGCTGCAAGCCGGAGCCAGCATGTCGCTGTTTGCGCAAAAGCGTCTGCTGGAACTGCGCCTGCCTTCGGGCAAGCCTGGTGACAAGGGCGCTGCGGCACTGATCGAATATTGCTCTCGCCCTGCCGAAGACACCCTGCTGCTGATCAGCCTGCCCAAGCTCGATGGCAGCGCTCAAAAGACCAAGTGGGGCAAGGCGCTGGTTGAAGGTGCTCATACCCAGTTCGTGCAGATCTGGCCAGTGGACGCCAACCAGTTGCCGCAATGGATTCGCCAGCGCTTGTCCCAGGCCGGGCTGTCCGCCACCCATGACGCAGTGGAGCTGATAGCCGCGCGGGTTGAAGGCAATCTTCTGGCTGCCGCGCAAGAAATCGAAAAGCTCAAGTTGATGGCTGAAGACGGGCAAATCACTGTCGAAACCGTGCAAGCCGCAGTGGCTGACAGTGCGCGTTTTGATGTGTTTGGCCTGGTGGATGCGGTACTTAACGGCGAAGCTGCCCATGCCCTGCGCATGCTCGAAGGCTTGCGTGGTGAAGGCGTGGAGCCTCCTGTGATCCTGTGGGCCCTGGCCCGCGAGCTGCGGGTACTGGCCAATATTGCCCTGCAATACAGCCAGGGCACACCATTGGACAAAGCGTTCAGTCAGGCGCGACCACCGGTGTGGGACAAGCGCAAACCGCTGATGAGCAAAGCTTTGCAGCGTTATTCGGCGCAGCGCTGGGCACAATTGTTACTGGACGCGCAGCGTATTGATGCCCAGATCAAGGGCCAGGCAGCAGGCTCGGCCTGGAGCAGCCTGAGCCGGTTAGCGTTGCTTATGTGTGGGCAACGCCTGAATTTGCCGGCGGACTAATCCCTCCCCCTGTAGCCGCTGACGAGGAACGAGGCTGCGATGAGCTGCGAAGCGGCCCCTATCCGTTGAAGGACCTGCGCCCCTTATCGCAGCCTTCGGCAGCGGCTACAGGGGACGACTGGACAGATCCAAAAATCTGGCCGATGATTTGCGCTTGTTCAACTCAAGCGAGAGCAAATGCCATGAGCAAGCGCCCCAACAAGGCCAAATCCATCGTTGCCCAACCCCTGTTCCGCAGCCGCCAGGAACGCCCCGCCAAAGGCAAAGGCAGCTACCGCCGCGAAGCCTTCCAGTCGAGAGACCGGGAGGCTTTTTACTTTCTGGCTGCCTGACAGCGGGGATGATAAGGTCTGCTTCTGTTTTGCATTACCTGGACCTGCGCATGCTCTCACGTCATACACGCCGTTGGCCGATGCGCCAACTGATCGCTGCTTCCAGCGTCATCCTTTTAGTCGCCTGCGCTGAGAAACCGACCGCAGCCGATGCTCAAACCTTGCCTGTGATACCTCCGGCGCCCGCGGTGATCAGCAGCGCGCCAGTACAAGGCACCGACACCACGCTGGTTCAGCCCGCTCAAAGCTTCAGCGAGTGGCAAGCCGATTTCCGCACCCAGGCGCTTAAAGCCGGAATCAACCCGCAAGTATTCGATAACGCCTTTGCCGGCATTACACCGGACATGAGCGTGATCAAGGCTGATCGCAGCCAGCCGGAATTCAGCCGCCCGGTCTGGGAATACCTGGACGGCGCCCTATCGCCTTTGCGCGTGCGCAACGGTCAGCGTTTGCTGGAGCAAAACGCCGAACTGCTGAGCCGCATCGAACAGCGTTATGGGGTAGATCGCCAGGCACTGGTTTCAGTCTGGGGTATGGAAAGCAATTTTGGCTCGTTCCAGGGCAACAAGTCAGTCATTCGCTCCCTGGCGACCCTGGCCTATGAAGGGCGCCGCCCGGAGTTTGCCCAAAGCCAATTGATCGCTGCGCTGAAGATCATTCAGGAAGGCGATATAAGCCCCGACAAAATGCTCGGCTCGTGGGCGGGCGCAATGGGCCAGACCCAGTTTATCCCCACCACCTATGAAACCCACGCCGTGGATTTCGATGGTGATGGCCGTCGCGATATCTGGAACAGCTCCGCCGACGCCCTGGCCTCGACTGCCCACTATTTGCAAAGTTCGGGCTGGAAACAAGGCCAGCCGTGGGGCTTTGAGGTTACGTTGCCTGCCGGGTTCGATTACGCACTGGCAGATGGTGCGGTCAAAAAGAGTGTTGCCGAATGGCAGCAGTTGGGGGTCAAGGTACCTGCCAGCGCCGCGGACTCACAGCAATTGAACGCCACACTGTTGCTGCCTGCAGGTTATCGTGGCCCGGCGTTTCTGGTGCTGGACAACTTCCGCGCCATCCTGCGTTACAACAACTCATCGTCGTACGCACTGGCCGTGGGCCTGCTGTCCCAGCGGTTCAACGGTGGCGGGACCATTTTGGCCGATTGGCCAAAGGACGACCGACCGCTGAGCCGCTCCGAGCGGGTCGAACTGCAGATGCTGCTGAGCCAGCGCAATTACGATGCGGGTAACGCAGACGGTATTATTGGCGCCAATACCCGCAAGGCTATTCGCAGCGCACAGCAGGCCATGGGCTGGCCAGCAGATGGCTACCCGAGTCACAAGCTGCTGGAGAGTTTGCGTAACCGCTAAGGTTGGGGGGATCAGGGGATATTTCAGAATCTCTACCATCTGAAAGGCTGGAGCTGAATCCTGCATCAATCCGATCAGTCCCCTCTCCCTCCGGGAGAGGGTTAGGGTGAGGGGCTTTTGACCTTCACCACATCCTGCTCAAGCACCAACAACTGCTGATCAGCATCCAGACGGACCTGTGCCCCCATCGGCAATGTCAGATTCGGGTCGCAATGCCCGCTGCGCCAACCGGCAAGTACCGGAATACCCAGCCCGCCCAGTTCCTGGGTGAGCAATCGCTCCAGCGCCGCACGCTCAACGCCGGCCACATCCCCCACCAGCACTCCACGCAACCTGTCGAGCTTGCCCGCCAGACGCATATGCGTGAGCAGGCGGTCGACCCGGTACAGTGGCTCATTGACGTCTTCGATAAACAGGATGATGCCTTCGTCATCCAGCTCAAACGCCGTGCCCATGACCGCGCAAATCATCGACAGGTTGCCACCCAGCAAACGGCCACTGGCACAGCCAGAAGCAAGGGTCGTCAATGGATAAGCCAGCGGATGCTCCAGCGTTGGCGGCTGTTGCCCGCTAAGCATGTGCAGCAGCGAGGACTCGGTGGGTGCTTGCTTGTTGCCCAGGAGATCGGCGTTCAGCATCGGCCCGTGAAAGGTCACAAAGCCCGCGTAACGAGTGATCGCCAAATGCAACGCGGTGATATCGCTATAGCCGACAAATGGCTTGGGATGACCGCGTAGAAGCTCGAAATCGATACCATCAAGCAAACGCGGGCAGCCATAACCGCCACGCAGGCAGAAAATGGCATCGACGCTGTCATCGGCAAAAGCATCATGCAGGTCGCGCAAGCGCTCTGCATCCGAGCCGGCAAGATAACCATCCCTTTGCCACACCCCCGGATATACACGCAGCTGGTAGCCGCGCGCATGCATCCATTGGGTCGCGAGGTTCAGATCAAGTTCGGCAGGGCCTGCCGGGGCGATCAGGGCGATCACCCCGCCAGCGGGCAACGCGGGCACCGCGCTGTGGGCCTTGAAGGACACTGGCGCGGTGAGCCGGTTAGTCATGGGGTCAGGCACTCACCAGCATGGATTTGACCAGCTTGGCTTGTTCATCAGCGTGGTACGAAGAACGTACCAGAGGACCGGATGCCACGTTTTTGAAGCCCATCTTGTAGCCTTCTTCGGCGAACCAGGCAAAAACGTCCGGGTGCACGAAACGCTGTACCGGCAAATGGTTGCGCGAAGGCTGCAAGTACTGGCCCAGGGTCAGCATGTCGATGTCATGTTCGCGCATGCGCTTCATCACTTCGATCACTTCGTCGTCCGTTTCGCCAAGGCCCAGCATCAAGCCGGATTTGGTTGGAATGTGCGGCATCATCTGCTTGAAGCGTTGCAGCAGAGTCAGCGACCACTGGTAATCGGAGCCCGGACGCGCAGCCTTGTACAGACGCGGAACGGTTTCGAGGTTGTGGTTGAACACGTCAGGCGGCTCGGCTGCGGTGATTTCCAGCGCAACATCCATGCGGCCACGGTAGTCCGGAACCAGGGTCTCGAGCAGTACGCCCGGCGACAGTTTGCGGATTTCGCGAATGCAGTCAGCAAAGTGCTGGGCACCACCATCACGCAGGTCATCGCGGTCTACCGAGGTGATAACCACGTACTTCAGGCGCAGATCAGCGATGGCAATCGCCAGGCTTTCCGGCTCATTGGTGTCCAGTGGCTTCGGTCGGCCGTGGCCCACGTCACAGAACGGGCAACGACGGGTGCAGATGTCGCCCATGATCATGAAGGTCGCGGTACCACCCGAGAAGCACTCGCCAAGGTTCGGGCACGAAGCTTCTTCGCACACGCTGTGCAGTTTGTGCTTGCGCAGCAGGGACTTGATGCGGTCGACCTCCGGAGATACCGGAATACGCACGCGAATCCAGTCAGGCTTCTTCGGCAGTTCGGTGGTCGGAATGATCTTTACCGGGATACGCGCAACCTTCTCGGCACCGCGCAACTTGACGCCGGTCTCAACCTTGGAACGGGCCTCGCTGGCGCGGGCTGCACGTTCTGAGATATCCAGCGTTGGGATCAGGGTTTGAACAGCGTCTTGCGCAGTAGTCATATCAATCGATTCCGCCCGTCAGGGTCGTCTGCTCAGCATAGTCGAGGTGTTTGACGAGCTGCGAGCGCAGCCGGGCACCTACCTCGGCAAATTCAATCGGCCCTGCATGGTCACGCAGCTGGGTCATTGCCAGCCCCGCATAGCCACAGGGGTTAATCCGTCGAAACGGTTCCAGGTCCATGTCCACATTCAGGGCCAGACCGTGGAAGGAGCAGCCATTGCGGATCCGCAGGCCCAATGAGGCGATTTTCGCGCCATCGACATACACCCCCGGCGCATCGGCCTTGGCTGCAGCGCTCACGCCATAGCTGGCGAGCAGGTCGATCAGGCACTGTTCCATCCGCGTGACCAGCTCACGCACGCCATAGCCCAGCCGGCGCACGTCGAGCATCAGGTAGGCAACCAATTGGCCTGGGCCGTGATAGGTCACCTGACCACCGCGATCCGACTTGACCACCGGGATATCCCCCGGCAGCAGCAGATGCTCGGCCTTGCCTGCCTGACCTTGGGTAAACACCGGCGGATGCTGCACCAGCCAGACTTCGTCTTGCGTGTCCGGAACCAGCTTGCGCTCATCGGTGAATCGCTGCATCGCCAACCAGGTGCGCTCGTAATCAAGCACACCCAGTTCACGAATACCCAAGACCTGTGACATCACAACACCATATGTACGAAGCCGGTGGCTCGCAATTCGCTGTTGATGTTGTAGAGCTGATCCTGATCGGTTGCCACGATATGCAGCTGGATCGTCGTGTACTTGCCGTTGGTGCTCTGGCGTTCATCGACACGATCATCGTTGACCGTCGCGTGTTTCTTGACGATATCGATGATCTTGTCCTTGTTGCCCACACCCGTGTCGCTGATCACCTTAACCGGGTAATCCACGTTGGGGAATTCGATCTTTGGCGCCTTTACTTCGGTATCGCTCATGGCGTATTGGCCTCGTAAGCCCGGAACAACAAAGGTGCCCCCGCGCAGGGTAGGCGCGGGGTCACACAGGTGGGTGCAATCAGTTGAACAGCCCGTAGAAGAATAGACGGATGCTATCCCACACGCGTCGGAAAATACCACCTTCCTCGACGGGCTCAAGGGCGATCAGGTCAGCACTGTGCACAACCTTGTCGTCAAGTTTGACCTCAACCTTGCCGATCACATCGCCTTTGGCGATAGGGGCCATCAGTTGCGGGTTCATGGTCATGCTTGCAGCCAGCTTTTTCAGTTGGCCTTTTGGCAGGGTCATGGTCAGGTCATCCGCCAGGCCAGCCTTGACCTGGTTGGTGGTGCCTTTCCAAACCGGAGCCTGAGCCAGCTCGGTGCCCTTCTGGTAGAAGGTCTGGGTTTCGAAGAAACGGAAACCGTAGGTCAGCAGCTTCTGGGTCTCTGCAGCACGGGCCGCTTCACTGTTGGTGCCGAACACCACGGCGATCAGGCGCATGCCATCACGTACGGCCGAAGACACCATGCAATAGCCGGCTTCGTCGGTGTGACCGGTTTTCAGACCATCAACGGTTTTGTCGCGCCACAACAACAGGTTGCGGTTAGGCTGCTTGATACCGTTCCAGAAGAACTCTTTCTGCGAGTAGATCGCGTAGTGAGTCGGGTCTTCGTGGATGATGGCGCGAGCCAGCAACGACATGTCGTGAGCCGACGAGTAGTGATCCGGGTTCGGCAGACCGGTCGGGTTCATGAAGTGGCTGTTGGACATGCCCAGGTCGCCGGCAGTCTTGTTCATCATGTCGGCAAAAGCGTCTTCGCTGCCGGCAATGTGCTCGGACAGGGCGACGCTGGCGTCGTTACCCGACTGAATGATGATGCCATGCAACAGGTCACTGACCGACACCTGGGTGCCGACCTTGATGAACATCCGCGAACCACCGGTGCGCCATGCGTTTTCGCTGACGGTTACCGGATCGTTTTCGCCGATCTGGCCACGACGGATTTCCAGAGTCGCGATGTAAGCGGTCATCAGCTTGGTCAGGCTGGCTGGCGGCAGACGCTGATCGCCGTTGTTCTCGACCAGCACGTTACCGCTGCTGGCATCCATCAGAACATAAGACTTGGCTGCAAGTTGTGGTGGCGACGGCATCATCTCGACTGCCCAGGCGGCAGGAGTGACGATCAGCGGTACAAGCAGGCACAGGCGTTTGGCAAAGGTGGTGATGTTCATCCGTCTCTCGAAGTTGTTAATGGAAACTTACCCTCGCGGGCAAAACTGTACAGGCAGTCTTTTGACTGACTGCCGCGTATTCAGTTGCAGTCCCGGCCCCTGGAAGGGCTTTTATTCTTGACCTCTGCAACTGCGTTTGGGCCCCGGATCCCCGGGGACCAACGCTTTGATCGGTGTTACTGATCCGACGTCACAACGCTCGGCTGGCCCAGATTGGCCAGGCGCACGCTGTTTTGCGTTTGTGCCACCTCACCCGCCGAGGCTATTGGCCCCATGCGGACACGGTGCAAGGTTTGCTGATTGCGCACAATCGAGCTGATAAACACTGGGGTGCTGACCATGCCACTGAGTTTGGAGCGAAGCAACTCGGCAGCGTCCGGATTGGCAAATGCACCGACCTGAAGATAGGTACCCTGGCCCTTGGCCATCGGGCTGACCGGAACCACATCGGCAGCATGCTGCTGCGCGGGCGGTGTCCATTGTTCAACCTTGCCGGTGGACACGGTCGGTGCGGTGTTCTGGGCCACTTTCGGCTCGTTGAGCATCAGTGGCGCAGGGCGACCACGCTGCGCCCACCAGGCTTGCGGGTCAATACCCTCAACCTTGACCCGGGCCGTACCGGTTTCGGCATAGCCGAGCTTTTTGGCAGCAGCGTAGGACAAGTCGATGATACGGTCCGAGTAGAACGGACCACGGTCGTTGACGCGCAGGATCACGGCCTTGCCGTTATCGAGGTTGGTCACCTTGACGTAGCTGGGCAAAGGCAGGGTCTTGTGGGCCGCACTCATGCCGTACAGGTCATACACTTCGCCATTGGCGGTGTTTTGACCATGAAACTTGGTGCCGTACCAGGATGCCGTGCCCGACGCCACATAGGTCTTGGACTCTTGCAGCGGGAAGTAGGTCTTGCCCAGCACCGAGTAGGGCGCGGCCTTGTACGGGCCGGTGTGCAGGGTCGGCGTGGCATCGGGGATGCGCGACACGTCGACGTCCCACCACGGCGCGCCGTCTTTGTGCGCGCGGTTGATGTCCAGGCCAGGCTTGGAGCTCACCCCGGCAGTTTGCGGGCTGGTAGAACGGCTACTGGAGCAGCTCACCACCAGCAATGCCATGGCGGCGCAGGCAGCAAGCTTGAAAGGTGTGCGGGTCGCTAGAAACGGCATTACTTGTTGCCCCGTGCTTGAACCAGCAGATCGGACAGTTGATGCACTGCCATGGCGTACATCACGCTTCGGTTATAGCGTGTGATCGCATAAAAATTTTTCAGGCCCATCCAGTACTCAGGGCCATCGGCGCCTTCCAGGCGGAACGCCGTGACCGGCATATCGTCGCGCAGCGCATCATGACTCGACCAGCCCAGCGCTCGCAACTCCCCGACGGTCTTGACCGGTTCAATGCCCTGGGTCAGGCCTTGATCGGCGCGATCACCGGTCACGTCGGCGCGAATCACCACCGGCTCACCGGCTACCCAGCCATGACGCTTGAAGTAGCTGGCAACGCTGCCGATGGCATCGTCCGGATTGCTCCAGATATTGATATGGCCATCACCGTCAAAGTCCACGGCATAGGCGCGAAAGCTGCTGGGCATAAACTGCGGCAACCCCATAGCACCGGCATAGGAGCCCTTGAGGGTCAGCGGGTCTACCTGCTCTTCACGGGTCAGCAGCAGGAATTCACGCAGTTCCTTGCGGAAGAACTCGGCGCGCGGCGGGTAATCGAACCCCAGAGTCGACAGCGCATCGATCACCCGGTAGTTACCGGTGTTACGGCCATAAAAGGTCTCGACGCCGATGATCGACACAATGACCTGAGCCGGAACGCCATACTCCTGCTCGGCGCGGGCCAGTACGGCCTCGTGCTCACGCCAAAAATCTACACCGCGGGCGACGCGGGCGTCGGTCAGGAACATCGGACCGTATTCTTTCCACTGTTTGACCCGTTCGGCGGGGCGCGAAATGGCGTCGAGGATACTCTGCTTGCGCTCGGCTTCGCGGAACACACCCATCAGCTGCTCGCCGGCAAATCCGTAATCACGGGTCATTTCGCCTACGAACTCAGCCACCTGGGGCGAGCCTTCGTAGTCACCGGCCAGCGCACCCTGTGCTGTCCCGAACAGACCCAGCAGGCCCACCCACGACGCGTATCGAGCAGCCCAGCCACGCATTGCTTGCATTGAATAATTCACCTTAATCAAACTTGTGCGATCCACTTGCGATGTGTGTGGATCGACATCAAAACCCCAAACGCTGATAACAGCGTCACGAGCGAAGTGCCGCCGTAACTGATAAATGGCAATGGCACGCCCACCACCGGCAGAAGGCCACTGACCATACCGATGTTGACGAAAACATAAACAAAAAACGTCATTGTCAGGCTGCCGGCCAGCAATTTGCCGAACAGGGTCTGGGCCTGGGCAGTGATCACCAGACCACGACCAATCAACAGCAGATAAATAAGCAGCAGCGCGCAAATGCCGACCAGGCCGAACTCTTCGCCCATCACCGCGATAATGAAGTCGGTATGGCTTTCAGGCAGGAAGTCCAGGTGCGACTGGGTGCCCAGCAGCCAGCCTTTGCCGAACACCCCGCCCGAGCCGATGGCGGCCTTGGACTGGATGATGTTCCAGCCAGTGCCCAGCGGGTCGCTTTCTGGGTCAAGGAAGGTCAGTACGCGCTGCTTCTGATAGTCATGCATCACAAAGATCCACATGGCCACCGCCACAGGCACCGTCGCTGCCAGCACGCTGAGGATCCAGCGCCAGCGCAGCCCGCCCATGAACAATACAAACGCACCACCCGCCAGTACCAGCAGGGCCGTACCCAGGTCAGGCTGGCGCACAATCAGGGCAAAAGGCACCCCGATAAGCATCAGGCTGACCGCCACATGCTTGAGTTGCGGCGGCAAGGTGCGCTTGGACAGGTACCAGGCGATGGTCGCCGGCATCAGGATTTTCATGAACTCGGAGGGCTGAAAGCGGATCACCCCCGGGATGTTGATCCAGCGCGTGGCACCCATGGCGTTGTGGCCCATGACATCCACCACCACCAGCAACATCACCCCGATCAGATAGCCGACCGGTACCCAGCGCGCCATAAAACGCGGCTCCAGCTGAGCAATGATAAACATTGATACCAGCCCGATGCCGAACGACGTCGCCTGTTTGCTCAGCAAGTCCCAGCTTTTGCCACTGGCCGAATACAGCACGAACAGGCTGCCGGCGGCCAGGGTCAGCAACAGGATCAGCAGCGGGCCATCGATATGCAAACGCTGCAGCAGCGTGGCACGTCGACGCATCACGTCCTCACTGGAGAGGATGCGGTCAAAATTACTCATCATTGGCCGTAACCTCTGCCTTTACGGGGCCGCCGTACTCGGGTTTGAGTTTGCCGTCTTCACCCAGCAACCAGGCGTCCATGACCTTGCGCACCACTGGCGAGGCTACGCGGCTACCGGCTTCGCCGTTTTCAATCATCACCGAGACCGTAATCTGCGGGTTGTTGGCCGGGGCAAAACCGACAAACAGGGCGTGGTCGCGGTGGCGCTCCTGAACCTTGGAGCGGTCGTATTTCTCACCCTGCTTGATCGCAACCACCTGCGCCGTACCGCTTTTGCCGGCAATCAGGTATTGCGCGCCAACGCCCGCCACCCGCGCCGTGCCGCGGGCGCCATGCACCACTTGCTGCATGCCGTGGTTGACCTTGGCCCAGTTGGACGGATCACGCAGGACGATATCCGGCACCGGGTCCGGGTCCACCGGCGGTACGCCCTCGATGGTCTTGGCCAGGTGCGGACGGATCCACTTGCCTTTGCTGGCGATCAACGCGGTGGCCTGGGCCAGTTGCAGGGGTGTGGACTGCATATAGCCCTGGCCAATACCCAGGATCAGTGTTTCGCCCGGGAACCAGGCCTGACGCCGGGTGGCGCGCTTCCACTCGCGGGACGGCATCAGCCCGGCGGACTCTTCGAACATGTCCAGCGAGACCTTGCGGCCGATACCGAACTGGTTCATGTAGCTCGACAGACGGTCAATCCCCAGCTTGTGGGCCAGGTCATAAAAATAGGTGTCGTTGGAACGCATAATTGCGGTATCCAGATCGACGTAGCCATCACCGGTACGGTTCCAGTTACGGTATTTGTGATCGTAATTGGGCAACTGGTAATAGCCGGGGTCGTAAACCCGCGACGAGCCGGTGATCACGCCGCTGTCCAGGCCAGCAATCGCCACCGCAGGCTTGATCGTCGAACCCGGTGGATACAGGCCGCGCAGGATGCGGTTGAACAATGGCCGATCAATCGAATCACGCAGTTCGGCATAGGCCTTGAAGCTGATACCGGTCACGAACAGGTTTGGGTCAAAGCTCGGCTGGCTGACCATGGCCAGCACTTCCCCCGTCATCGGGTTGAGTGCGACCACCGCGCCACGACGGCCTGCCAGGGCCTCTTCGGCCGCCTCTTGCAGTTTGATGTCGAGGCTAAGAACGATGTCTTTGCCAGGGATCGGGTCGGTACGCTTGAGTACTCGCAATACACGGCCACGCGCATTGGTTTCGACTTCTTCGTAACCCACCTGGCCATGCAGTTCGGCCTCGTAGAAACGCTCGATGCCGGTCTTGCCGATATGGTGGGTGCCGCTGTAGTTGACCGGATCGAGGGTTTTAAGCTCTTTCTCGTTGATCCGTCCCATGTAACCCACCGAGTGCGCAAAATGCGCACCTTGCGGGTAATGGCGTACCAACTGGGCAACCACTTCAACGCCGGGCAGGCGGAACTGGTTCACGGCAATCCGGGCGATCTGTTCTTCGTTGAGCTCAAACAGAATGGGCACCGGCTCAAATGGCCGTCGCCCCTGCTTCATGCGCTTTTCGAACAGGGCGCGATCTTCGGGTGTGAGCTGCAGCACTTCAACAATAACGTCGAGCACTTGCTGCCAGTCGCCAGAGCGCTCGCGGGTCATGCTCAGGCTGAAGCTTGGACGGTTGTCCGCGATAACCACGCCATTACGGTCAAAAATCAGACCGCGGGTAGGCGGGATCGGCTGCACATGCACCCGGTTATTTTCCGACAGGGTGGAGTGGTAGTCGTACTGCACCACCTGCAGGTAATAAAGCCGCGCGAGCAACACACAAATCAGGGCCACAACGACAATCGCACCGACCACGACTCGTCCGCGCACAAGGCGTGCGTCTTTCTCGTGGTCTTTAAGGCGGATCGGCTGAGTCATTCAGAGCGCTGACTATTTGTGATACGGGTGCCCGGACAGCACTGTCC
>Ga0256410_1000141_pt1 | contig 95291 bp, 88 predicted proteins | sample PhyWR1_FD_185983 | JGI IMG/M metagenome (GOLD analysis project Ga0256410, IMG submission 185983) | Leaf surface microbial communities from wheat plants in UC Gill Tract Community Farm, Albany, California, United States - DLSL W.R1 | ecosystem: Host-associated > Plants > Phyllosphere >... | reverse complement strand
GACCACATACAGCATTAAAATATAAAACACCTAGTCAAGTACATAAACAAAAAATCCTTACTTGAAATAGTCAAGTAAGGATAATTATCGTTAAATTTATATGTCAACCTATTCTAGGACGCTACACGGAGAAGTATATATCGCACAGTTTGGCAATATTTCTTCTGCTTTGATAATCTTTTCTAATATAGCATCCCGATCCGAATCGTCATCCTTATCGTTAGCCGATACGTAAAGTTCTTTTAACTTGTTAAGGTTAGTTAAAGCAACTACATCTTCTAACCGAATTTGGGTCTTCCAAACATCAAGATACTCTAGATCGATTAATTTATTGATATCAGGCAGGCAAGCTTTAGTGATCCCAACATGCTTCATCAGTGTGAGTGTTTTTAATCCTTTAAAACTGCTTATAAACTTTACGCCAACATCAGTAATATTTGTTTCTTTTAAATAAATATGATGAACGATGGGAACCTTTGCTGCGATCATACCCACATATTCATCGTCAACGTCCATATCATCTATACAGGTGAAACCAGGCAATTCGATAGGGATATGCTTGGAATCGGTAATGTGTCTAAAGTGCCACCAAAAATGTTTTTCTGCTCCTTTGAGTTTCATATCACCTTTTTATTGTTTTTAATTTATTTGACCAAAATGAATAGCTCTAGAATAAATGGTGATTGCAAGAGGTCACTAAGATAAAGTCTCATAGCGTAAACTCGACTTAAGATACCTCTACAAGTTCTTGAAATAATTCCTCTAACGTATCATAAATCTCATAACCATCATCTCCTTTCATCATGATATACATGACGACCATATCTGATTGGTCTCGACTGGTTTTACCACCTTGAACACTCGTTATATCTACACTATTGTCGTCGAGTGTGAGTGCAAATAAGAATGCTTTGTTGCCTCGTTTTTTATCAAGCTCATCGTTTAAGCTTATTTCTTCAATCTTTGTCGGATCAAAAGAATAGGTAAGAGTTAGATTTTCATAACCACTTCCCCACGAGGTCACACTCGTCAATGAAACCCATCCTTTCTTACTGGAATGCGCTGAAAAATTCATGTAAGTATGAGTAATGTGTGTAGGACTGCTTTCGCTGGTCATTAAGCGAACGTTTTTTACATGTTGAAGCAGGTCATTGATGTTTTTAATGACCTCTGATTTGCTTTGTGCAAAAAGGCTGAATGAGCTTATGGCCAATAGGAATGCCAATACTTTAGATTTCATCATGTTTAGATTTATTAATTTCAGATAGAATTACTTATTTTAATGGCTAATCGATCCTAATGGTCAAACTGAATAAGTTCGTTGATATGGTATAACTATTCAGATCTAACTTTATGCGGACATTTGTTTTCTCTAGGTAAATTAAAATAAAATTAGAAAGAAAGTATAATGGATAAAATACTCCAAAAGGAGTATTTTTACTGTGTAAATAAGCGAATGGCGAGTTATTTTTAATTTATTATTAGCGTTCATTTCGATAGCTAATATGGATCTAACTTATTAAATCAATCCCTGCAGCGTGCATTGGTTGATAAGTTGCGTGAGATTTTTGCAATCTGTTTTTTCAAGAATATTTTGTCTGTGTTTTTTTACCGTAATGGCAGCGATAAATAGTTTTTCTGCTATTTCATTGTTGGTCAAACCCGCGGCAATAAGTTGGAGTATCTGTTTTTCTCTTTTTGAAAAGCAAGGTAAAGATTTTTCCTCTAGACTCATATTTAGGTAAGAGGGTTCGCCTTTAAGACCAATAAGGGATATCTTACGGGTATTTAAATTGCTCAGATGATCAATCCGTGTATGGATATTGAGCGATTTTCCAGATCTTCCGTTCTCATCGAGACTTAATAGAATCGCTTGATGATTTAGTAAAGCATATTCTCCGTTTTTCATTCTGCTTCTGAAGCTATAATTCATTTTATAATTGAGGAGCTTTTCTGTTGCAATTCGTTCGCGAAAAAATTTACCAATAAAAGATTCTGCATTGGCTACAAAATCAACATCATCAGGGTGAATGGTAAGCAATATATCATTAAAAGTGACCAATTCAGGGGTAATACCATGGATCTCCTCTATGTCACCGTTTACATGAGATAAAGACATATCGTAGAAATCAATCACATAATAATAAAACGGTCCAGTACTGATAATAGCATTAGTGAGATCATCAAAACCGATCATAGGAAAATCAGTGTTTTGATGCGCTCTGGTTTCTAGCCAAATGCGATGCAGTTTTTGTAGATCGGTATTCATAAGGTGCGGTTCAATGGTTTTCTAGTATAAATTAAATGAATAAAAATCATTTTTCAATAAGATTTTGAGAAAAAACTGGATCAAAAAAATAATTTAATTACACTGACGCACATTAAAGGTAGAACTTCATCTGATAAGCAGTTATTCTACCTTTTCTATGCGGAGTGGCTTTCCTTTGGCTACACGTTGTGGCAGAAACCGGTAGTAATAAAAGAGGAGGCGTCATTTGCTTTTGAATATACCCATCATCTTGTACATCATATTGAATATATTTCGAATTCCTTTTCTATTGGCTAATTCTTCTTGCATCACTATTTCTAATGCATCCAATACTTTTTTGCAATCGGCAATTGTGACTTGGGACAATTCCGATACTTTTTCTATCGTTTCTTTTTTGTTCATTTTGTATTCATCTTTATTAATCCCACAAAATTATAGATCCCAGAAACGCGTTTTCGAAATAGGAGACAGAACACTGTTTTTTAGAGACAAAAACTGTTTTATACCACATTTAAGTTGAAATTAGAGGGGGTACACCAGCTCCAACTATTGATGAGCAATGGATTAAATATAACTCTACTCATGTTGAATATAAAGATGCTAAAGTGATTCACTATCATATCGATCAAGGGAATATGGACACTGGTATGCCTTAGGAAGAGCACTTAAAGTACAACAAAGATTTACCCACTAATAGAGGCGGTTGTCTTAAAGGTGGTTTAGGGAAAATTGGTAATACATTAAGTGGAAATATGTTAGCTTTTTACATCTTTAGTAGTGATCCGATTTACTCAGCCCCGCTAACCCAAACTCTACCCTGAGCGAGAAAGTTGGTTCAGCCCTACAATTCTCGTACACGATCCTGAACTCCCAGGGCATATAATCCATCCCAACATTTCTGTTCGAATCCCATTGGATACAAAAAAAGCCTCACAGAAATGTGAGGCTTTTTGTTGTGATCCCGCTGGGATTCGAACCCAGGACCCATACATTAAAAGTGTATTGCTCTACCAGCTGAGCTACGGAATCCTTTCTTTTTGGAAATAAATCCGTTTTTGAAAGTGATGCAAAGGTATAAAAAATAGTGATATGTGCCAATTTTTTACACAATTTATCTTAAATTATTTTGTTACTATTTGGTAATGAAATAATTAATTTTTTGTCTCCCTATTTTTTCGCATGTATCATTCTTGGATTTTGTTGCATATCATGATATAATTCTACAGTTTTAAACCCTTTTTTACGAAGCATATCAACTGTTTCATCTCCATAATACTGATTAATTTCAAAATATAGATCCCCATCAGCCGTTAAATGTTTCAACGCGAATGAAGCGATCGTCTCATAAAATAATAAGGGAGCAGTTTCTTCCACAAAAAGTGCAAGATGTGGTTCATACTCCAATACGTTGGGATGCATCTCCTCTTTTTCCTTTGGTGTGATATAAGGAGGGTTGCTGACGATAATATCATATTGTTGCGATTGAAAAATATATTCCCACTCTAAAATATCCGCATTGACAAAGTTGATAGGAGTATCCAATCGCTGTGCATTGCGTTTAGCTGTTGCTATAGCTTCTTTAGAAATATCTAATGCCGAAATTTGCGCTTCTTTTAGATGTCTTTTCAGTGAGATCGGAATGCAACCCGATCCAGTGCCAATATCGATAATGCGTAATGGCGATTGATCTTTGTGATGGCGGATAATCATATCAACCAGCTCCTCCGTTTCTGATCGAGGAATCAATACAAAAGGATTGACCTCAAAAACTTCACCGTAGAAATCCGCTTTTTTCAAGATGTGCTGTATGGGTTTCTGCTGCACTAGGTCATTTAGAATATGTGACATACGGATGCCTTGTTCTGCTGATAAGACTAGATCTTTATTTACACTATACTGCATTCTGGAAAATCCTAAAACATCTTCAATAACTATGTAGAAGATGTTTTTGATTTCTTCTGCATCATAAAATGTAGCGAGATTTTTTTGGAACAAGCTGTCGTAGGTTTGTAAATTTTCCATTAGTCAAACTTAAATAAATTTGTTTTATTTACCATTATAATTGAATCAGATGGCAAACAATTTATTTCTTGAAGTTTTTATTGTTTGGAACTCATGTTATTAGATCATGATCGACCTCCGATAAATCGTCAAGAATTATTTGATGATTGAAATTTACAATAAATCTTGTGTTTTCTGTTCTAGTATTGTTTTGATACTTTTGTGTATGAATATGCAAGAAAGCTACATGCGCAGATGCCTAGAATTGGCCGTTTTAGGTGCTGGTACTACAAGTCCCAATCCAATGGTAGGTGCAGTTATTGTCTGTGAAGATGAAATTATTGGAGAAGGTTACACTTCACCTTATGGTGGAGCGCATGCAGAAGTAAATGCTATTCAGCAGGTATTGGATTGTTATGGAGATGATGCGGCAGCTAAATTAAGGCAGTCAATTTTTTTTGTGAGCTTAGAGCCTTGTGCACATTTTGGTAAGACTCCTCCTTGTGCAGATCTCATTGCGAAATATAAACCGCAAAAAATTTACATCGCCTGTTTGGATCCGTTTGCTCAGGTAGACGGTAAGGGTGTGGAGATTTTGAAAAATGCAGGTGTGGAGGTAGAAGTCGGGCTTTTGCAACAAGAAGCTTTGTGGTTAAATCGCAGGTTTTTTACACGCGTTCAAAAAAATCGTCCCTATGTCATTCTCAAATGGGCAGAAAGTGCCGATGGGTACTTAGGAAAAGAAGGAGAGCAAGTGTGGATTAGCAATGCCGCGAGTAAGCAATTGGTTCATAAATGGCGAGCAGAGGAGGATGCAATTTTAGTTGGGACCAAGACCGCGTTAGTCGATAATCCAAGCTTGACTGTACGCGAATGGCAAGGGAAAAATCCGAAACGTATATTGATCAATAAATTACTGACTGTACCAAAAGAAGCTGCGATTTTTAACGATGAGGCTGAAACCATCATCTTCAATGCCGTTAAAACGGAGTGGTCAGGTCACAATAAGTATATTGAATTGGAAAATTTTGACTGGTATTTACCACAAAATATTTTATATCAATTATACCTGATGGACGTTCAATCAATCATCATAGAGGGCGGAGCAAAGACATTATCTTTGTTTATTGAAGCAAATCTATGGGATGAAGCCCGGATAATTAAAAGTTCAAAAAACTTGGGAGAAGGAATCAAGGCACCTCACCTGGATGGTATATTAAAGGAAAGCGTAAAAGTTTCAGATGACGAATTGAAAATATTACTTAATATGTAAATTAAAATTATTTGATTATCTTTAGGTTATGACTATTCCTGAAGATCTTTTGCAATTCATATGGAAGTTGCGTCTTTTTCAGACAGACCAATTAAAAACTGTTCATGGTGATCCTATTCATGTTGTACAGGTGGGGGAGCAAAATAACAATGCTGGCCCTGATTTTTTATTTTCAAAAATCCGTATCGGTAGAGAAGAGTGGAGCGGCAGTGTAGAAATTCATGTGCGATCATCAGATTGGTTTTTACATGGCCATCATCACGATCCTAAATATCAGAATGTGATCTTACATGTCGTATGGGATGATGATCAGAAAGTGTTTCATGAAGATGGATCGCCGATACCCACATTTAGATTGGCGAACTACGTTTCAGAAAAATTGCTCGGCCAATATCAGCGTTTGATGGAGGGGCAAAGGTGGATTCCCTGTGAAAGTCAACTTCATCAATTGGATCGTTTCAAAATCGAACATTGGGTAGATCGTATGGCCATCGAAAGGATGGAAGAGAAGTCTCAGGTAATTTTGGCTCTATTGCAACAATTTGAAGGGGACTGGGAGAAGACTTTTTTTGTTTGGCTTTTTCGAAGTTTTGGATTTAAAGTTAATGCAGAAGCTTTTCAAGCATTAGGGGAGCAGCTATCCAGCTTATTGTTGCAGAAATATAGACATGATGCTTTCAAATTAGAAGCCATGATCTTTGGGCAGGCAGGTTTTTTAAGTGCAAATTTTGAAGAAGAATATCCTTTAAAACTACAGCAAGAATACAGTTATCTAAAAAAAGCATATCATTTAAAGGAAACTCATTTTCCTTTGCTGTTTTCAAGAATGCGACCCCATAACTTTCCTACAATCCGATTAGCCCAATTAGCCAGTTTATTGCAAAATGATCGCATGCGTCTACAAGAAATCCTGAATGTTGAAAAACTGAATGATTTTAAAGTTCTATTGGATGATATTCAAGTGGCGACTTATTGGAAAACTCATTTTAATTTTGGAAAACAATCTTCTATGATCTGTGATCATCGGCTCAGTACAAGGAGTCAGCATATCGTGATGATCAATGCTTTCATCGTATTTACTTTTTCCTATGGCACATATTTGGGGTTGGAAGAATTTAAAGAAAAGGCTATGAATTGGCTGGAAGAATTACCCGCTGAGAGAAATAACATTATTCATAAATTTGAACAGATAGGTGTACCAGCTTTACATGCTGCCCATTCTCAAGGATTGCTACATATCAAAAATAAATATTGTGACCTAAAACAATGTTTAAGCTGCGGCATAGGTTTAGAACTGTTAAAAAGATAGCTTATATTTCTTTTAGTATTTCTGCAATATCACTGTACCCTTTGGAAGCAGCAAGATCCGAAGCAGTTTTATTATTTATGTTTTTTAATTCAATGCGTGCGCCATTCTCCAGAAGCAGAACAATTAATTCAATATTACCCTGCTGAGCAGCGAGGTGCAATGCGGTCTGACCATTGCTGGGCATACTATTGACATCTGCACCAGCTTCTATAATCAGTTTGCTGATGGCATTATTTTTATTTAAAAGTGCGATTTGTAAAGGATACAAGCTTTCTTCATTTTGTGTAGGAATATCTGGGTTGGCTTTGTGCGTCAGTAGAATGCGCACCGTATCTTCTTTATTAAAATGTGTTGCCAAGGCTAAAGCAGAATAACCATGTGTTGAAATTTCATCAACAACTGAAGGTAATTGATTGATCATAGCCTCTATGTAATTGTTTAAGCCCGCAGCAACTGCTTCATGAATATTTAAACCTTGGTTATGTTGAAGAAGCACGCGTATGATTTGGGGTTTATGAAAATAGCAGGCCAATAATAATGGTGAAATTCCATGACTGGTCTCTTCTAAGATTAAATCGGGGTTATTCGTTAAAAGTAAATCCAAATCCCTACTATTTCCAGATTCGATGTATTGTTCTAATATACTTAAGCTCATTTTTTCGTATTATGCGGTCTTATAGGACTCTAAAATAGAAAAAATATGTGATTGAAATCTGGATTTTAAAAAAAATATCGAGATTAATTTGAGCGTCAATCCCTATGGTGAAGCAGCTATTTGCTCCTGATTGTATGCTTTTTAAATCCTCTTAATTTAAAAATGTAGCCTTTAAGCTTCATCTGTGGAGACGTAGCTACACCATATCCCTTTTTTGATAAATTTCTTTTGAAATATTCACGCGAATGGTATATTTGTATATGCTCATCCCAAGAGCAGGTTTTTCATAGGTAGATGTAGGGTCGAATATTTCTTATTCGACCCTTTTTTATAGCTTTGTTATTTAAAATGAAATTATGTCTAGAAAAATTGTAGTGGCGGTAACGGGAGCAAGCGGTTCCATATATGCGAAAGTTCTGCTCAATCGGCTGATGGAATTAAAAGATCAGATCAGTGAGGTAGGAGTAGTCATGTCAGATAATGCGAAAGTAGTATGGCAGGAAGAGTTACAAAATCAAGATTACAAGCTTATACCATTTAAATTCTACAGCAAAAATGATTTTTTTGCTCCATTTGCATCCGGTTCAGCACGTTTCGATACCATGATCATCTGTCCGTGTTCTATGGGTACATTGGCAAGGATTGCTCACGGTATTTCTTCAGATCTGACCACGCGTGCAGCAGATGTTATATTAAAAGAAAGGCGAAAATTAATTTTAGTGACGCGTGAAACACCTCTAAGTCAAATTCATATCCAAAATATGAAAATTATTACGGATGCTGGAGGTATCATTTGCCCTGCTTCCCCGTCATTTTATAGCTTACCAAAGACTTTTGATGACTTAGCAGCGACAGTGGTCGATCGGGTATTGAGTTTGGCAGGTTTTGATTTTAATCATTATCAGTGGGGGACCGAATAAGGGAGCATTGCACGAATATTTTCTAAAATTCAATGCAAAATCGATACTATTTTGTAACTTTGTTCTTTGAAATGAAGCAGTCTAAAGCGACACGTATTAAAAATCATCCTTCCTCTAATTTTCAAAGAGAAAACTCCCTATTTTTATTGAATTCCATTACAGAAAAGATGTTGTTATGCTTTAAAACTTCGAGTACTTACTATTCAAATCCAATAAATTTCAATTTCTTAAACATATGAAAAGCGTATTAATTACTTCTGTAAAAGTGGTTTTGCCTGGAAATGAATTTGATCAACAGGTGGTTGATGTGTTCATTGAAAAAGGAAAGATTTCTAGAATTGCAAAATCCATTGAAGTCGCTGATAAAAATATAGAAATATTCGACGGTACAGGTAATGTGCTTTCGGTAGGTTTTTTTGACCTAAATGCCAACTTTGGTGAACCGGGATTAGAAACAAAAGAGGATATTACTTCTGGATCGGCAGCTGCAGCAGCTGGAGGATTTACGGCGGTCGCGGTAATGCCTAATACAGAACCTGCTATCCAAAGTCGTGCAGAGGTAGCCCTGATTGTCAATATTGCGAAAGGTAATTTAGTTGATGTGCTGCCTATTGGAGCAGTCAGCAGAAATCGCGAAGGACATGAAATGGCCGAATTGTATGATATGAAACAGACTGGTGCTATCGCATTCAGTGATGGTAATAGAAGCATGCAGCAAGCAGGATTAATGAGCCGAGCATTGTTATATGCAAGGGGATTTGGTGGATTGATCATCGCCCATGCTGAAGATGCGTCGATGGCAGGAGGGAATAAAATGAATGAGGGTGTCATGAGTACTTATTTAGGAATGAAAGGCATCCCTAATCTTGCCGAATCGTTAATGGTATCCAGAGATCTTTATCTTGCTGAATATGCAGAATCACCCATTCACTTTACTTCCATCAGTACGGCAGAAGCAGTAGATTTAATTAAAAAAGCAAAAGCAAAAGGAATTCAAGTAACTTGCGACGTAGCTGCTCATCAGCTTGTATTCACGGATGATGAGATCGTTGATTTTGATAGCAACTATAAAGTAAGTCCTCCTTTGCGTACCAAAGCAGATGCTAAAGCATTAATAAAGGGATTAAAGGATGGGGTTATCGATGCTGTAGTCTCGCAACATACCCCACATGAAATTGAATTTAAAAATGTTGAATTTCATATCGCCAAAAATGGTATCATTGGATTGCAGACCGTTTTGCCGCTGTTGATCAAAGCTGGATTAAACGAGCAACAAATAGTTGAAAAATTAGCTGTAAATTCACGTCAGATCGTGGGATTAAATGTTCCACAGATAAAAGAAGGAGAAGTAGCAAATCTGGTATTATTTAATATGGATGAAAATTGGATTTTTGATCAACAATCGAATAAATCCAAATCAAGAAATAGTCCTTTATTCGGAAAAGAATTAAAAGGAAAAGTTAAATTAGTGATCAATAATGGTCAAATCATAAAAAATGCTTAATAATGGAAGCGAATATTAAAGCGGCTGTTGCTGCAGGGATTAACACCTACGGTAGAGTAGACAACATCGAAACAAAATCAGAATTTTTAACAAAAGTTGAAACCGTTTTTGATACAGATGGAAAATATATCGATAAATTGGCTTTGTTGGATGAAGTATTTGATGACTATCCACTATTCGATGAATTGAGAGAAGTATATGTCGATCTATTATTGATGAACTTTTTCTCTACAGATATCCAAAAATTGGAAGATGATTATTTAGAATCTGAAGAATGGGAAAAAATCGAAGATGAAACAATTGATCGCGGTACAGAACTGTTAAACATCTTTTTGTATTTACGTGAATGTAAAGACGATGAGATTGAACCAGATTTGGATGACTATTTGAAAGAATTCTTATTGGTTGATGAAGATGAATTCCAAGATGAACATGAGATTTATGAAGACATCATTGCGAATCAGATTTTAGTAGAGAGCACGTATGCTGAAATTGCAAAAACAGCAAAAACAATCAATCCATCGAGCGAAGTGTATGAACTGTTTTATGCAATCTTAAGCTTCTTTAGTGAAATTAATCCAAAAGATGCTCAGTTTGAACAATACGAAGCTCACAGTGAAAATAAAGCTTTTGATGCTGCACTATATCAGATTATAACTCAGTTTTATAAAGGATAATGGAAGTTGGCGTAGACAAAAATAGTAAGATTACAAGCATTGTATATGGTGTTGTCTTAGGCGTGATTTCCTTTGTTTTGGGATTATGTTCGATCTACATCGTGAGACCCTTGGCAGGATCGTCTCTTTTACAATTTACCAATCCGTTTTTTAACTTCATTTTATTTGTAGGTGTTACGGTTTTATTAACGTTCTCTTTACGTAAGAAAATGGGCGGGATATGGGACTTTAGTAAAGCATTGAAATGTATTTATATCATGCTTGTAATTAACCATTTAGTCGCTTCAGTAAGTACATTTTCTTATTTGAGATATGTCGAACCTACCATTCAAGAAGAGAATTTTCATGTCATGATGAATGCACGGATTGAAAGTATGGAGAAAAGTACCAATTTTGCTAGTGAAGAAGAAAAGCAACAAACGATAGATGCAAGCATCGAACAAATGGAGAAAGATAATGAATCGGTCGCTACAATGACCCTAGGAGCACGCGTGAAAGGTTTTATAATCACCTTGTTGCCTTATTTTCTGTTTGCCCTATTGTTGGCTGCTTTGACAAAAAATGGTCAAAAAAGTATCGGTAATCCGACAGTTTAAAGGAATAAAATTTAAAAAAATCAATACGTTAAGGTGTTGTCTTATAGACGATACCTTAACTTGTTTATAAAGCAAATATATTGACAATGATCAACGTACATATGGATATTTCAGTTGTTGTTCCTCTTTTTAATGAAGAAGAGTCTTTACCAGAGTTGACCTCATGGATAGACCGGGTGATGGCTAAGCATCAGTTCTCTTATGAAATTATTTTAATTGATGATGGAAGTAAGGATAAGTCCTGGGCTGTAATCGAAGATTTGAAAAAGGACAATAATAATATTTCTGCCATCAAATTTAGACGTAACTATGGTAAATCAGCAGCTTTAAATGTTGGTTTTGCAGCCGCTCAAGGTGATGTGGTGATTACGATGGATGCAGATTTACAGGATAGCCCTGATGAAATTCCAGAATTGTACGACCGAATCATGAATAAAGGTGCTGACTTAGTTTCTGGATGGAAGCAGAAACGTTATGATCCTTTAACCAAGACCCTACCTACTAAACTCTTCAATGCGGTGACCAGGGGGATGTCAGGAATTGATAATCTGCATGATTTCAATTGTGGATTGAAAGCATATCGCAAAGACGTAGTGAAAAATATTGAAGTATATGGCGAAATGCATCGCTATATCCCTGTTATAGCCAAATGGGCAGGTTTTACCAATATTCAAGAACAAGTGGTACAACATTATCCACGCAAATATGGAACAACAAAATTTGGAGCTGGACGTTTCGTAAAAGGTTTTTTAGACTTATTGTCCATATTCTTTGTTGGAAAATTTGCCAAACGGCCGATGCACTTCTTTGGAGTTATGGGAGTGGTAAGCTTTTTATTGGGTCTTGTGATTACCCTATATCTGATCTGTCATAAATTGATGAGTATAGCATCAGGAACTCCATTTAGGGATATTACTGATCAACCCTTGTTTTTCTTATCATTGACGGCAATTATCATTGGGACACAATTATTTTTGACCGGATTTTTGGCAGAACTGGTATCAAGAAACAGTACGGATCGTAATAATTATCAGATCGAGAAAGTCATATAAATTACCGGTATGCGTATTGTTATTTTAGGTTCTGCGTATCCATTGCGAGGAGGAGGCATTGCTTCATTCAATGAACGATTGGCCCAACATTATCAGCAACTAGGCCATGAGGTGGATATTTATTCTTTTTCGCTACAGTATCCTAACTTTCTGTTCCCTGGTAAATCGCAGTTTTCAGATGAACCTGCTCCCAAAGGCTTGCGCATTTTTTCGAAAGTAAATTCAATCAATCCTTTTAACTGGATTAAAATAGGTCTTGAGTTGAAAAAAGAAAAGTATGATCTTTTGATTGTGCGATTTTGGATGCCTTTCTTTGGACCTTGCTTAGGTACTATTCAGCGGATTGTGCGTCAAAATAAACATACCAAAGTAGTTTGTATCGCTGATAACATCATCCCTCATGAACATCGGATGGGAGATGAACTGCTGGCAAAATATTTTTTAAATGCAGTAGATGGTTGTGTGACCATGAGTAAAAGTGTATTGGAAGATTTAAGAGCGATTAACCCCAAATTACCAGCAGTCTATACCCCGCATCCCTTATACGATAACTACGGACCTTGTATGAGCCTTGAACAAGCAAGAGCAGAGTTGAAGATACCTGTAGCCGAAAAGGTAGTCCTTTTTTTTGGTTTTATTCGTCAATATAAAGGATTAGATATGTTGCTAGTAGCACTATCAAAAGCCGAATTAAAAAAAATGAATGTCAAGTTGTTATTGGCGGGAGAGTTCTACGGAGATGAGGGTTATTATCAGAAACTAATTGAAAAGTATCAGCTTCAAGATCGAATCTATCTCCATACTTCATTTATACCTAATGATGCTGTAGGCAAATATTTTTGTGCCGCAGATGCTGTGATATTACCTTATCGATCGGCAACACAAAGTGGAATCACACAAGTAGCCTATCATTACGATGTTCCCATGATTGTTACCCGAGTGGGAGGATTACCTGAATTGGTGCATGATCAGGTTGTGGGTCTTGTTGTTGAGCCCAACACAGAAGAAATCGCTAAGGGAATAATCGCTTTCTATCAAGATGATAAATGCGATAGATTTCGTGAAAATATTAAGGTAGAAAAGAAAAAATACAGTTGGGATACCTTTGGAAAGGAAATACTTCGATTGGGAGAGTGATTTTTAATTTTAAAAATTACTATATTTGAATATAAGGGCGGATAAATTGAAGATAAATTGGTAACATTCACACAAAGTAGTTTAGATAAGATTGAAGATCTTTTTAAAGATCAGGGGTATCGAGTGAGATACGAGAAAGGAACATTCAAAACAGGAGCATGTGTATTGCAAAATTCACATGTAGTGGTGGTGAATAAATTTTCCAATTTAGAAATGAAAATTCAATCTTTGATTGCAATATTAAAAGATATTGACATCGATGAATCAAGAGTTAATGAAAAGCATATCGCCATTTATACACAAATTGCTAAACTAAAATCTAAACGTTGAAAATCAAATTTTTAGGAACGGGGACTTCACAGGGTGTACCTGTAATCGCTTGTCAATGTATTGTTTGTCGATCAAATAGTCATTTTGATAAACGTTTGCGTTCTTCTATTTTGATTCATTATAATGATAGAAATGTTATTGTAGATACGGGGCCAGATTTTAGGTATCAGATGTTGCGGGAGCAGGTTATGCATTTGGATGCCATATTAATGACCCATTCGCACAAAGATCACATTGCAGGTCTAGATGATGTTCGTGCTTTTAATTTTAAACAGCAATCTTCCATTGATATTTACGGAACAGCGGTTCTTCATGATGCTCTGAAGCGTGAATTTTATTATGCATTCTCGGGAGCACAGTATCCAGGTATACCAAGATTGGAATTGGTAGAAATAGAGGCTTTAAAGCCATTTTCTCTGTTCGATAAGGAGATTATGCCGTTAGAAGTCATGCATTATCAAATGCCCGTTTTGGGTTTTCGAATAGATGATTTTGCATATATAACCGATGCAAAAACTGTATCAAACGCAACTAAAGAAAAACTAACAGGGCTGAAAGTTTTAGTGATCAATGCGCTACAAAAAGAAAGTCATATTTCCCATCTGACATTAGAGGAAGCGATCGAATTTGCACAAGAGATAGGAGCAGAACAAACTTATTTAACACATATTGGCCATCGTATGGGCTTGCATCAAGATGTATCACAAGAGTTGCCTCAATATATACACTTAGCATACGATCAGCTTGAGATCGAGTTATAAGGAATAATAGAAAAATCTATTTTCATTATATTGGAATAGCTTTACATCTTTAAATAGATTTCGGCAATTTCTAGGTCTTCAGGATAAGTAATTTTTATATTTCTATAGTCACCCATCACGATTTCAATCGCATGGCCAAGTTTTTCCACAACGGAAGCATCGTCCGTGAATGTGGGTTCCTCTTCTTGCTTATAAGCACGTTCTAACAAACCACCTTCGAATATTTGTGGAGTTTGTACCAACCAAATCTGATTACGGTCGATCGCCTGAGTATTTGTACCTGTCGACACTCGTACCGAATCTGTAGAAGATCTGGCGACAATAACAGCATTTGATGTTTTCACCTTTTCAAAAGAAAGATCAATGGTGGTCGTATGGATCAATGGTCGGGCTCCATCGTGTATAGCAATTGCAGATCCACTTAAATCTGGACGCATATTTTTGATAAATGCAATTCCTTTTTCTACCGTTTGGAATCGCGTCTGCCCTCCATAGGTAATGGAATGAGGGATAGTGAAATGATATTGTTCACAAAGAGACTTCCAAAAATCTTCCATCTCAGAGTCGATCGCAATAATGAGCTGAGGTTTTGTTTCACTTGCATAAAATTTTTCGATTGTATGCATAAGCACAGGTTTGTTTTCCAAAAGCAAGTATTGTTTTGGCAGATTAGACTGCATACGGCTTCCTTTACCTGCGGCTACTATTAAAACGAAGTTTTGATCCATCACAATTTGGTGTCAATAAGGGAATATTGGAAATAAAAAACGTGGATAAATAGCATACTTATCCACGTTAATCTTTTTAAGAAGTTGATTAGATAATCAACATGGCATCGCCATAGCTATAGAATCTATATTTTTCTTTTACAGCTTGTTCGTATGCGTTCATCACATGCTCATATCCTCCAAATGCAGCAATCATCACTAATAAAGTAGATTCTGGTGTATGGAAGTTGGTAATCATGGAGTTTGCGATACTGAAATCGTATGGTGGATAGATAAATTTGCTGGTCCAATCATTAGCCGGTTTTAAATGGCGATCAGCAGAAACTGCAGATTCGATAGCACGCATAGAGGTAGTACCTACAGCACATACTCTTCTTTTCAGATCAATAGCTTTATTAACAGTTTTCGCAGCTTCATCTGTGATGATAAACTGCTCAGAATCCATTTTATGTTTTGTTAAATCTTCTACTTCAACTGTTCTGAATGTTCCTAAACCAACGTGTAGGGTTACTTCAGCAAAATCAACACCTTTCAATTCCAATCGTTTCATCAACTCCCGGGAGAAGTGAAGACCAGCCGTTGGAGCAGCTACAGCACCTTCGTTTTTAGCATAGATCGTTTGGTATCGGAATTTATCCTCAGGAGTCGCTTTACGCGTGATGTATTTTGGAAGAGGTGTTTCTCCTAAAATCTCAATATTACGACGGAATTCTTCATCCGTGCCATCAAATAAGAAACGGATAGTACGTCCACGAGAGGTCGTGTTATCGACAACCTCAGCGACTAATAGATCATCATCTCCAAAATAAAGTTTATTACCTACGCGGATTTTACGAGCAGGATCAACCAAAACATCCCATAAGCGGAGCTCTTTGTTTAATTCACGTAACAAGAATACTTCGATAGTAGCACCAGTTTTTTCTTTGTTACCATATAAACGTGCTGGAAAAACTTTAGTATTATTTAAAATCATGACATCTTTGTCATCAAAGTAATCTAATACATCTTTGAAAATTTTATGCTCAATTTTACCAGTGTCGCGGTGTAAGACCATTAAGCGTGATTCGTCACGATTTTCAGTTGGTTCAGACGCCAAAAGAGACTCTGGTAAGTTGAATTTAAATTGAGATAACTTCATCTTTAATATTGATATTTTAAATGATTGCCTGTATATGTATTTAAGCTCCAAAGAACAGACTTATAGGAACATAAATAAGCATACAAAGGTAGGTAATTTTTTAGTTAAAAGGGAGTCTCTTTCGGTATTAAATTGATTAATGAATTCATTTTGACATAAAACCAAAACTAAATTGTATTTTAGAACCTGAATATGCTAGTTATAGGTCTCATAAAAGAAAGTGCGAAATTCGCATTGTCAGCATTAAAAGATAATCGTACCCGTACGTTATTGTCCTTATTAGGGGTTACAATAGGTATTTTGACGATTATTGGTGTATTTTCGGCTGTCGATACATTAAGGAATAACATCGAAGATTCTGTGAAAAAAATAGGCTCCAACACCTTATACATCGAAAAATGGCCATGGACTGGTGGCCCAGATTTTCCTTGGTGGAAGTATTTGAATAGACCAGAACCGAAATATGAAGATTTTTTAGCACTTAAGGAACGGATCACCACGGCCGATAAAATAGCCTATATCATCAATATCGGTGGTTCAACCATTAAATATAAAAATAATAATGCCTCTGGGGTTATGATTTCTGCAGGTACCCAAGACCAATATAGCATACAAAACTTCAATGTTGAAAAGGGAAGATATTTTGTGGAGAGTGAAACTCGCGCAGGATCGTTAGTAACGGTACTAGGAGCTACTATTGCCGAAGGACTGTTCCCTAATAGCGATCCACTAGGCAAATATGTCAATATGTTGGGAAGAAAAGTTCAGGTGGTAGGAATTTTGAAAAAAGAAGGAGAAGGAGTATTAATCAATACCTCTCCCGATAATAGTGCATTTATTCCTTTCGAACTTGCTCGAAATTTGGTAAATTATGATAATTTTTCTCCAAGTATAGCGATTCGAGTGATGTCTAAATATTCTTTAGCTGAAGCGGAAAGCGAAATTAAAGTGTTGATGCGATCTATCCATCGTATAGCACCACAGCGCGAAGACGATTTTTCTATCAATCAAACCACTATGATTACTTCACAACTGGATAAATTATTTGGAATAGTCAATTTAGCGGGTTTTTGTATAGGCATCTTTTCCGTATTAGTTGGCGGGTTTGGTATTGCAAATATTATGTTTGTGAGCGTCAAAGAGCGGACACATATTATTGGTATCCAAAAAGCTCTAGGAGCTAAAAATTTCTTTATACTATCTCAATTTTTGATCGAATCCATTGTCCTTTGCTTATTAGGTGGAGCAATTGGTCTCTCCATTGTATTTTTAATCACCCTATTAGTAAAATTAGCGATCGGAATGACGATCGTGGTGAGTTTGAAAATGGTGTTGTTAACCGTTTTTATTTCCACATTAATAGGCTTGATATCAGGCATAGTTCCCGCTTTAATGGCTTCTAGGTTAGATCCTGTAGAAGCTATACGTAGCAAATAGGCTATAAAATAAAAATATTTTACTCTTTAAGCGCACAAGTAGCGAGTTTTTGTGTTATTTATTGTAATTTAAGTTCAGCTTAAACTCATTAAATTATTTAAAGAATAGATACTATGGCAGACTCAATTAAAAAAGAGGAATTTGCAAGTGAATTGTTAGGTGATGAAACATCTGATGGTACTGTACACCATGTTAATAATCCTGTATTAGACCTACCGACTATAGAGAAAAAGTATCTTGCTCGAGTGAGGTCCTATAGTAAAGATCGCAATACGTTTTACTTTACTGATGGTATTGCAAAAGTCGAAATCCGTGTTGTTTCAGATGAAATTATTCGTGTCCGTTTAGCACCACAAGGTTCATTTTTGGATGATTTTTCCTATGCGGTTATCGATACCGATCAACATGCTGTATCGTTTTCCGTAGAAGAGGATGAAACTAGTTTTTATGTAAAAACGAATAAAGTTATTTGTTCTATTCGTAAAGCAGATTTTTTGGTTTCATTTCAAGACCTTTCCGGTAAAGTCTTTAGTGCCGATGATAAACCTATGCACTGGGAAGAAAATCCTGATTTTGGAGGTTATTATGTTTACTGCAGTAAAAAAGCACATGAAGATGAAGCATTCTTTGGTTTAGGAGATAAAGCCACCAACCTAAATCTGCGCGGAAAACGTTTTAAAAATTGGAATTCAGACACCTACGGCTATGCGTTTAATCAAGACCCTCTTTATAAAACGATTCCTTTTTATATTGGAGTGACAGGCGGTGAAGCCTATGGTATATTCTTCGACAATACCTTTAGAACATTTTTCGATTTTGCTTCTGAAAATAAGCAACGGACAAGTTTTTGGTCTGAGGGAGGAGAGATGCAATATTATTATATCCATGGGCCTAATATGATGGATGTGGTAAAACGTTATCACAGCATCACGGGTACCCATTTTATGCCACCGCTATGGGGTATCGGTTATCACCAATGTCGCTGGAGTTATTATCCCGAGCAAAATGTAAGAGACGTTACGGCTGAATTTAGGAAAAGAGAAATTCCTTGTGATGCCATTTATTTAGATATCGACTATATGGATGGATATCGCTGTTTTACTTGGAATAAACAGTATTTCCCCGACCCTAAAAAAATGATTTCAGACTTGGCTGTAAATGGTTTTAAAACCGTAGTTATGATTGATCCAGGAATTAAGGTCGATGAAAATTATTGGGTATTTAAAGAAGGACAGCAAAATAGGTATTTCTGTCGTCGTGGAGATGATTATTTTATGGAGGGTTTTGTATGGCCAGGAAGATGTCAGTTTCCTGATTTTACAAATCCAGCAGTAAGGGAATGGTGGGGTACTTTATATAAAGGCTTGGTTGATGATGGTGTTGCCGGATTTTGGAATGATATGAATGAACCAGCCGTATTTGGACGTGGCACTTTTCCAGATGATGTCCGCCACAATTACGATGGATACCGAGGATCACACCGTAAAGCCCACAATATATATGGTATGCAAATGGTTCGGTCAACATATGATGGCTTGAAAAAACTATATAAAAATAAACGTCCTTTTACCATCACTAGGGCAGCATATTCTGGCACCCAACGTTTTTCATCGGTATGGACAGGAGATAATATTGCCACCTGGGAGCATTTGCGGATTGGACTTCTTCAATTGCAGCGACTGTCTGTTTCAGGACTATCTTTTTGCGGAACAGATATCGGAGGATTTACAGGGGAACCGGATGGTGAACTTTTCACGCGTTGGATGCAATTTGGTGTGTTTTCTCCCTTTATGCGGGTGCACTCCGCCGGTGATACGCGTGATCGCGAACCTTGGAGTTTTGGACCAGAATGGGAAGCTATTTGCAAGAAATTTATTGAAATGAGATATAAGTTATTGCCTTATATCTATACGGTATTTTGGCAACAACATCGATATGGAGAACCGATATTAAGACCGATCTCTTTGGTTGAACAACATATTCCAAAAAATTTAATTCGGGAGGAAGAATTTTGTTTCGGTGACAAAATTTTAGTTTCACCCGTATTGAATCCTGGTCAAAAAAACAAAGTTGTGTATCTACCAGAAGGTGATTGGTATTATTATTTCAACTTACAGAAATATGCGGGTTCGCAGGAACATACGATCGATACTCCTTTGGATGAGATGCCTATTTTTATCAAAGGAGGTAGTGTTATTCCAGAGTATCCAGTGATGCAATATACATTTGAGCACAAAATAGACGCATTAAAACTAAATGTATATTATAGTAAGGGAAAGTTTGACTCCTATATCTATGCAGATCATGGCGATACATTTGCTTATGAACAGAGTGTCTATGCTGAAAAACATTTTCTTTTAGAAGGAACAGAAAATACGCTGGTTATATTACAACAAGTAGAGGGATTGTACAATGAAAGGTTTGATGATTACAAAATCTATTTAGTAGGGATTCCTTTTGAAGTAAAAACAATCAAGGCAGATGGCGTTGAAGTTACCTTGTCAAAAGATGAATTGGGTAATGACTATGTTTTGATAGAAAAAGATTTTAGAAATTTAATTATAGCATAATTTACGATTATTAAACCTAATCTGATCATGAGTCAACCAGTAGAAGTTTTTTCGTTGCTGACAGCATTTGATGTATCCTTATTTAGGGCTGGAAGACATTATAAATTGTATGAGAAATTTGGTTCTCATGTGGTTGAACACGCCGGTAATTCTGGTGTTTACTTTGCCGTTTGGGCTCCCAATGCAAGTCAGGTTTCTGTAACTGGAAATTTTAATGGCTGGAATCCGCATATGCATCTACTGCATGTGCGTTGGGACGGAAGTGGTATTTGGGAAGGTTTTATTCCTCATATTGGTATTGGGGAGGTATATAAATACCATATCCAGTCGACCAATGGAGAGCAATTGGAAAAAGCAGATCCTTTTGCTTTGATTTGCGAATTGCCACCAAAGACAGCATCCATAGTGGGTACAACCTGGTATGAGTGGCAAGACTCCAATTGGATCTCGCAGCGAGCTCAATTCAATAGTTTGGACAAGCCTATGTCTGTGTATGAAATGCACTTAGGATCTTGGCAACGCGACCTATCAGATCCAGAAAGATTGCTGTCTTACCGTGAAATTGCAGACCGCTTAGTTCCCTATATCTTAGAAACAGGATTTACGCATGTCGAGTTTTTGCCGGTTATGGAGCATCCTTTTTATCCTTCTTGGGGGTATCAGATCACCGGATATTTTGCCGCATCATCTCGATATGGAGGACCTCAAGATCTGATGTATCTAATAGAAGCGTTACACCAACATCATATCGGTGTGATTCTCGATTGGGTACCTTCGCATTATCCTGGTGATGCACACGGATTACATCGTTTTGACGGTAGTTGTCTCTATGAACATGAAGATATAAGAAAAGGTTTTCACCCAGACTGGAAATCATATATCTTTAATTACGGAAGAAATGAGGTACGATCTTTTTTGATCAGTAATGCGCTCTTTTGGCTGGATCGCTATCATGTAGATGGATTGCGCGTGGATGCTGTCGCCTCCATGCTTTATCTGGATTATTCCCGAAATGAAGGAGAATGGGAACCTAATGAATTTGGAGGCAGGGAAAACCTGGAAGCAGTTCACTTTCTCAAAGAACTCAATGAAGCTGTATATCAACATTATCCTGATGTACAGACCATAGCAGAGGAATCAACGTCATGGCCAGGAGTGAGTAAGCCAACATTTTCCGGAGGCTTAGGCTTTGGAATGAAATGGATGATGGGATGGATGCATGATACTTTAGACTACTTTAAAGAAGATCCAATAAATCGAAGTTACCATCATCATAAACTCACTTTCGCAACAGTATATGCTTATCATGAAAATTTCATGCTGCCTTTGTCTCATGATGAAGTTGTGCATGGAAAACATGCTCTGTTAGATAAAATGCCAGGTGATGAATGGCAGAAATTTGCCAATTTAAGAGTGCTCTATTTATATATGTTCACATTAACAGGGACAAAACTATTATTTATGGGGGATGAATTTGCACAGAAAGCAGAGTGGAATGAAAATAAATCGTTGGATTGGCACCTACTGGAACATGCACCCCATAGCGGTATGCTTAAATTTATTAGTCAATTAAATCATACTTACAAAAATCAACCTGCGCTATATCAAAAAGCATTTTTACAAGAAGGATTTCAATGGGTAGAACAAGGCGATGATAAAAATAGTGTGTTTGCTTATTTACGTAAAGGGTATGAAGAAAAGGATGATCTATTGATCGTCTTAAATTTAACTCCTGTGGTAAGGCAAGACTTTCGTATGGGAGTTCCAAAAAATGGAGTCTGGGAGGAAATTTTAAATTCGGACCAACTGGATTTCTACGGAAGTGGTATAGTAGTCTCATCATATAATTCCAATACAGTACACTGGATGGGGTTTGATCAATCCATAGTGATGACATTGCCTCCCCTTGGTGGCCTAATATTAAAACGAAAAGCATAATGAAAGTAATACATCTAAGTGTCGAATGTTTTCCTGTAGCAAAGGTTGGTGGATTGGCCGATGTAGTAGGCGCTTTGCCAAAATATCAACGCAAGCTTGGAATTGATGCATCTGTGGTGATGCCTTGGTATGATCGAAAATTTACACAAGAAAATAAGTTTGATCAGATCGCTTCTGGTTCTTTTTATCAGGGATCAGAACAACTGCATTATGAAATATGGAAAGAAGCAAGTGACCAACTTGGATTTCCATTGTATCTGATTCGAATACCTGGAAAGTTAGATCGGGAGGAGGTTTATTGTTATCCCGATGAAGCGGATCAGTGGTTGTCTTTTCAACATGCATTTTTACATTGGTTAAAGGCAGAGCAGATCATACCCGATCTGATCAATTGCCATGATCATCATGTTGGATTGGTTCCTTTCCTGCTAAAATACAGCCATGACTTTCAACAGCTTTCACAAGTCAAAACACTTTTTACAGTTCATAATGGACAGTATCAAGGTTGGATGAACTGGAGTAAAGGAATTTTATTGCCCAGTTTTGATACGTGGCGATGGGGGTTGCTGGATTGGGACGGTCTGATCAATCCAATGGCGGCAGCAGTGAAATGTTGCGATGCATTTTCTACGGTATCAGAAGGCTATCTAAAAGAATTGTATGTGGATGCAAATGGATTACAAGCTTTATTTAGAGGGGAATCTCAAAAAGGCTATGGCATCGTGAATGGCATCGATACCGAATATTGGAATCCACTATTAGATAAGCTGATTCATACTCAGTATGATTCCACTTCGGTGAAAAAAGGTAAGTATGAAAATAAAAAAGCACTATGTCAACAATACAAACTAGATCCTTCTTTGCCCTTGATGTCGTTTATTGGTCGATTTGCTATTGAAAAAGGAGCAGATTTATTAGCTGAAATAATTGATCAACTTTTAGGAAAAGTTAAGGCTAAAATGAGTATATTTATTTTAGGCTCTGGTGATCAAGATATTCAGGCTGCATTGCAACAGATGATGGAAAAATATCCACAACAGTTTGCCGTTTATTTTGGTTATAACGAATCACTAGCCCATCAGGTATATGCAGCAACAGACTTGTTGCTGATGCCTTCTCGTGTGGAGCCTTGTGGATTAAACCAATTATATGCGCTTCAGTATGGAACAATCCCTGTAGTTAGAGGTATAGGAGGTCTCAAAGATACCGTTATAGATATGGAAGAGCCAAATGGTTATGGGATTGTATTTCCCGAAGCAAGTGTTGTCGATGCATCTGAAGGTGCGGTACGGGCTTTAGAAATTGTTGCGCAAGCCGACTTGTTATCAGAAATTAGAGATAAGGAAATGAATTTGGATTTTTCATGGCATAAGTCGGCTCAAAAATACTTGGATTTGTATACTAAATTATTGAATTAATATGTCACACAAAGTAGTCTCTATTGTTTTGGGGGGAGGACGAGGTACTCGTTTGTACCCTTTGACGGAACAGCGCTCAAAACCAGCTGTACCAATTGCAGGTAAATACCGTTTGGTGGATATTCCGATTTCGAATTGTTTAAATTCCGGATATAATAAAATCTTTGTGCTGACGCAGTATAATTCGGCATCTTTAAATAAGCACATTAAAAATGCTTATAATTTCAGTATTTTTAGTAAAGGATTTGTAGACATCTTGGCTGCAGATCAAAATAATGAAGGTGATCGTTGGTTTGAAGGAACAGCTGATGCGGTGAGAAGAACACAAAAGAATTTGTTGAATGTCGATTACGATTATGTATTGATATTATCCGGAGATCAATTGTATCAAATGGATTACGCCGCGCTAGTCGATTTTCATGTTAAAAACAAAGGCGATGTCACGATTGCTACAATACCCGTAAGCGCTAAGGATGCAACGGGATTTGGAATACTTAAATCTGATGAAAATAATATCATTACTTCCTTTACTGAAAAACCCAATAAAGAAGAATTGGTAAACTGGAGTTCTGAAGTTTCGGAAGAGATGGACAAGCGTGGACGTCATTATTTAGCTTCTATGGGAATTTATGTTTTTTCAAAAGGTATATTGGCCTCTTTGTTAAAAGAAAATCCAGGAATGGATTTTGGAAAAGAAATCATTCCGGAAAGTATAGATTCTAAAAATGTACTGAGTTATCAATTTGATGGATATTGGACAGATATTGGTACCATAAGTTCTTTTTTCGAAGCTAATATTGGACTAACAGATGATATTCCCGATTTCAACTTGTTTAATGAAACGGTTTATACAAGAGCGCGTATGTTGCCTCCTTCCAAAATATCGGGTACCACATTAAATAATACAATTGTGGCCGATGGATGTATTCTGAATGGTGATAAAATTCAACGATCCTTGATAGGTATTCGTTCCCGCATTGGTCATGGTACAGTGATTAAAAATACGTACATGATGGGTAGCGACTATTATGAGCAGTTGGAAGATGTGTTAGAACTGGGAAGTACCCAAGCGCCTCCACCTGTCGGAGTTGGTGAACGATGCTATATCGAAAATGCAATCTTAGATAAAAATTGCCGTATTGGCAATAATGTCAGGATAAAAGGAGGGAAGCATCTGAAAGATGGCGATTTTGAGACTTATGCCGTTTGTGATGGCATAGTGGTGGTCAAAAAAGAAGCCGTTATCGTAAATGGTGTAACGATTGGATGTTAAGTTAAATTTCTTCATTCAGGTAATTAGTATTGCTAATTACCTGAATTCAATCAATTGAGTGATCATGATTTCGGGTTGGAAAAATATCACCTTTAATTTGGTTCTAATACTGCTGTTTGCATATAGCTGTATGTTGATGGGCGAAATTACGTGGCGATATCGAAATTTTGAATTAGATGCTTCATTTTTACAAATTAAGCAAACAGAGATTACAGAGATTAGTTGGTATAAATATGCCTTTTATATCCATGTCATCTTTGCTATTTTAGCATTGCCAGCTGGATTTACACAGTTTAATAAAACCATTTTAAAAACATTTCCCGACCTACACAAAACACTCGGCTATCTATACGTTGTTGTCATCTTATTTTTTGCAGCGCCTTCAGGTTTTTTGATTGGGATGAAAGCAAATGGTGGACTTGTAGCCCAAGTTGCTTTTACCTTATTAGCCGTATCATGGTTTTATTATACGCTCCAAGCTGTCCTAAAAGCAAAGAATGGAGATTTTAAAGCACATAAAAATTTTATGATCAGAAGTTTTGCTTTGACATGTTCGGCATTAACTTTGCGCTATTGGAAAGTGATATTAGTGTATTTCTTTCAGCCTAACCCTATGGATGTGTATCCGCTGATTGCCTGGTTAGGTTGGATTCCAAATCTATTGATAGCAGAGTGGATTATTAACCAAAATAAATAAGATGAAAAGACTTTTTTTTGCAGTGCTCGGATTTGCAGCATTAGCTTCTTGTCATAATAAAACGAATAAAAAATCTTCAATGCCACCTGATTCAGTTTCAGCTGTTGTTGAAAATGAGATTCACAAAGAATTGTATGGGAATTGGGTAGGTGACTTTACGGTCGATGAAAAGGTCTCCGAAGAAATTCTTCAAAATAAGGGAGAATTTCCTGCTGGATTTGATTACAGTCCTAAAATTAATTTGACAATCAAACGAATCACTGCTGATACTGTAATTGGTCAAAATGTGGTGAAAGGCAATTTAAGACCATTGGTCGGGAAAATCGAAGAAAACGGAAGTTTGATATCATTTATCCTGGATGAACCAGGGGATAAAAAATCTGATGGACGATTTGAATTTAAATGGAATAACGATACGCTGGTCGGATCCTGGACCGCTTTTGATCAAGGAGTAAATGTTAGAAAGCGTAATTTTAAACTGACGAAAAAGCAGTTTGTATATAATGCCAATCTCATGTTGCCCAATGATGAGAATAGTGAACCATTAATAGATTGGTATGCCTCAAAAAAGGAAACTCGGACAGTTGAAGATGGTGACACAACGTATACCTACATCAATGATCTGTATCGGGCAGCATCTCCAGCAGTATTTAAATTGAATGGTTCCAAAATGAAGTTGACAGAAGGAGATTTGAAAAACCTCAAGAAGTTGGATTTAGAGATTATTCGAAATACAATTTTTGCGAGACACGGCTATGCTTTTACCAAAATTAATGTGCGTCAATTCTTTGATCCTGTAGATTGGTATGTGCCAGTTTCTAATGATGTAACCAAAGATCTGTCAAAATTGGAACGTGATAACATCGCTATATTGACACGATTTGAAAAATATGCAACAGATAATTACGATCAATTCGGTCGCTAAATATTTTTTATTTTTCCATTATAATCGTGTAAAATTTATCTAAGTTTGATATCTAAATTTTAAGCATTGAGCACTATCCTAATCATTGACGACGAAGAAAAGATTCGTACATTACTTGCTAGAATAATGACACTTGAAGGTTACGAGGTATTTCAAGCATCAGACCTCAAGAAGGGGCTTAAACGGTTGGAAGAGCAAGATATTGACGTCGTTATTTGCGATGTCAAATTACCTGATGGGAGTGGTGTAGATATCACTAAAGTAATCAAGGACAAATATCCATGTCTTGAAATTATTTTATTGACAGCATATGGAAATATACCAGATGGTGTGCAAGCAATGAAAAACGGTGCTTTTGATTATATTACTAAAGGAGATGATAATAACAAGATCATTCCCTTGGTATACAATGCCAGTGAAAAAGTGTCGTTGGCAAAGCGGGTGCAACAGCTCGAAAAACAGCTAGGCGATCGTTATTCCTTTGATCAGATTATAGGGAAATCCAAAGCGATCTTAAATGCGATTGATCTAGCTAAAAGAGTTGCCGTAACGGATACAACAGTGTTATTGACGGGTGATACGGGCACTGGAAAAGAGGTTTTTGCACAAGCAGTACATCAAGCAAGTAACCGCAGTAAATTTAACTTTGTTGCCATTAACTGTGCCGCCTTCAGTAAAGAATTATTAGAAGGTGAACTTTTTGGACATAAAGCTGGTTCCTTTACAGGTGCAATGAAAGATCAAAGAGGACTTTTCGAAGAAGCGAATAAAGGAACTATTTTTTTAGATGAGATAGGAGAGATGCCGATCGAATTGCAAGCCAAGATATTAAGAGTATTGGAAACTGGTGAATTTCTGAAAATTGGTGAAACAAAAGTAACAAAAGTCGATGTCCGTATTATTGCGGCAACGAATCGGAATCTAGAGCAAGAGATAGCAAATGAACACTTCAGAAGTGATCTCTTTTACCGTCTTTCGGTATTCAGTATTTATTTGCCGGCATTGCGAGAACGTAAACAGGACATTCGATTATTGGCTCATCATTTTACCCAAATATTCTCTTTGCGCGCAAAGAGAAAGGAGCTACAAATTTCAACTGAATACCTTACGGCATTAGAAAATCATGATTGGAAAGGAAATATTCGCGAACTTAAGAATTGTATTGAGCGGAGTGTAATTTTATCCGATACCGATGTACTAGGCGTCGAAACCCTTCCTTTTGCTCATGTAGCAATGGAGTCAGGAACAAAAATGTTATCTGCGTTTTCCATGGCAAGCGTAGAAAAACTACATATTCAAAAAGTATTGCAGCATACGCAGGGTAATAAATCTGAGGCGGCCCGTCTTTTGGAAATTGGTATTGCAACACTTTATCGTAAGATCGAAGAGTATAAATTAAACTAATGAATATGAAGTTTCCATTTATTGACTCGGACTCGCTGGTGGATCATTACTAGATCAAATGTGAGTCCAGTTTACGGTTATCCATTCCTTAAGGATATGGATAATCTCTTATTAAATCTCGAAAAATCATTGCTTAAGGTTTATTAAACCTAATTTTTTAGTGTTGTTAGCTTGTTAATAAGTGCAGTTCGTATAAGCGGTTATTCGAGTTTTCTTCATCCTAAATTTATGCTATATTCATACTTCATAGAGCATAAATCCGTGTTAAGTCCGTGGTGAGTCCGTGTTAAGTCCACTATTACCGTACTTTCAGCATGATATCATTATTTTTTGACCCTACTTCTAGGTATAAGATATACTGCATTACTTCCTTTTTTGTATTGCAGCGTAGTAGCATTGATTAGATATAAAGGCTCCACATCTTTATAGTCGGGCATCTTGTATATTGAAGTAAATCCTTCTATTATGATATAGAGCCTATCAAAATGATAGGCTTTTTTGTTTCTGTTTTTTTACTGTTTTGTCTTAACCTGTTGTTTTATAGGTTTTTGATGTTTTGGCGTTTGACTTGGAATAATATTGGCATTCCCCATTCCAAAATGAATACTCATGTTAAATTCAAAATGGAAAAAAATCAGGCAGTACGACAGGTACTGGAAGTGTGGCATCACGCAGGGATTGTTGAAAATTGCCTTTGTTGCGATAGTAACTTTTGCAGTAGTGAAATTTGTAGATATCCTAAGCACCTAAATTAAAGTAGATATGATCACCATAGTATTGACAGTTGTCGGTGTAATTTGTTTTGCACTGTTTTTTAAATCGATTGACTTCTTTGATCAGATTTAATACAAAGCCAAGAGCTAAGTTATCTAGGTACATAGTAAACATAATTTAGTTGAGCTCTTGACACAAATGATAAAAAAGTAAGTAGGATGAAATCAAAAATGATGAGTACGCTCGAAGAATGGATACCGGAATCTCGTAGTTGGATTTTGGACAAAGAAATAAAAGACCATGCCATAGCTGATTATCTTCTATTGGGAAAATTAGCCGAAGAGTGTTTGAAAAAGATCAATTCAGGGAATGAATATGAATATGCAGATGCTGCGGAAATTGCAAAAGTGGTGAATTTGATCTACCAAGGCGGGAATCAATATACCCGTAATGCGATTGAAAATGAATTTCTGACGAAATTATCCATAGAAGAAAGTCCATCAAGTCTAAAAAAACATCTGGACATGCTTCCCAAGGAATTGAGGAAGGAATATCTAAAAACGATATTAGAAAATTAAAATTATAGTAAACGATGGTAGGATTACTCATAGTAGCAGTAGGCGTGTTTGCATACATCGTGTATGTATTACTAAAGCCCGAACAGTTTTAACAGTCAAACTGTGAATGAAATTATATTTAAAATTTAATTATGAATACAGAAATAATAGCCATAATCGTCATGTTTCTTGGTACGATTGCTTTAGCAATTCCTTTAGGGAAATATATTGCTCAAGTATTTGCTGGAAATAAGACCATCTTTGATCCCGTTTTCAATCCGATTGAAAGATTATTTTATAAACTCACAGGTATAGACCCAAAGGTTGAAATGAGTTGGAAGCAACATATGGCTGCGATGCTCACCATCAATATGATCTGGTTTCTGTTGGGAATGCTGGTACTGATGACGCAAGGAGTTTTACCTTTAAATCCGGATCAAAATCCAAGCATGACTGCAGACTTGGCATTCAACACAGTCATCTCTTTTGTTGTGAACTGTAATTTACAGCATTATTCAGGTGAAACAGGAGTGAGCTATCTAGGACAATACTGGCTCATGTTCTTACAATTTGTCAGCGCAGGTACAGGTATGGCTGCGGCAGTCACTCTTTTTAGAGCTTTTAGAGATAAAACAGCGATAGATCTTGGTAATTTTTACGAATATTTTATAAAATCTTGTACACGGATTTTACTTCCCCTATCCTTTGCTGTAGCGATTGTACTTGCTTTTCAAGGTACGCCTATGACATTCGAGGGCAAGGATACCATAGTGAACCTGCAAGGAGATACGGTTCAAGTCTCACGGGGACCTGCCGCTGCATTTGTTGCGATCAAACACATCGGCACAAATGGAGGTGGTTTTTTTGGGACCAATTCGGCTCACCCTTTTGAAAATCCAACTTACCTCAGCAACATGGTAGAAATGGCCGCACAGATGATCGTCCCATTTGCCATGATCTTCGCTTTCGGTTACTTTATCAAGAGAAGAAAACTATCGTGGATGATGTTTGCCGTGATGACCGTAGGTTTTTTGATGCTGGCAATTCCCAATATCAAGATGGAAATGGAAGGTAACCCTGCTCTAACAAGCATGGGAATCGACCAGTCATTAGGTGCAATGGAAGGGAAAGAAATCCGAATTGGTGCAGCGACATCTGGATTCTGGAGCATTGTGACAACAGTGATTTCAACCGGATCTGTCAATTCCATGCACGATAGTTCCATGCCACTTTCCGGAATGAATGAATTATTGGCGATGATGATCAATAGTTTCTATGGAGGTGCTGGTGTTGGTATTCTGAACTTTTTCATCTTCATTATTTTGGCGGTATTTATCAGTGGCTTAATGGTCGGTCGAACACCCGAGTTCTTAGGTAAAAAAATAGAAGCAAGAGAAATGAAGATTGCGATGATCATTGCATTGATTCATCCATTTCTGATCTTAATCAGCGCCGGTTTAGCAACAGCGTTTCCTGCACAAGGGGCATCAACATTAAACAATCCAGGATTTCATGGATTCAGTGAGATTTTATATGAATATACCTCCTCATCAGCAAATAATGGAAGTGGATTCGAAGGTTTAGGGGATAATACAACTTGGTGGAATATCAGTACCGGTATCGTTTTGATCCTATCACGCTTCTTGCCGATTATAGGGCCTGTAGCAATTGCTGGCTTGTTGGCTAAGAAAAAGTTTATTCCTGAAGGGGAAGGAACTTTGCAAACGGATACGGCAACTTTTGGGATTTTGGTATTTACAGTAATCATCATCGTAGCAGCATTGTCATTTTTCCCTGCCCTAACCTTAGGTCCTATTGCAGAATATTTTTCTATGCGTTAATCTCATTTGAATGGTAACGGATCGTTGGCTTATATCGTAAAAACGGTCGTTGCCATCATCTATATAAATATTTAAAAATGAATAAGAATCAATCATTATTTCAGAGTGACATGTTATTGCAAGCTTGCAAACAGTCTTTCGTGAAATTGAATCCTAAACTGATGTTTCGTAATCCCGTTATGTTTACGGTAGAGATCGGAACTTTTGTGATGATGCTAGTCAGTTTATGGATTTTAACAGGAGAATCATCACAAGGTAGTTTTGGTTATAACTTCACCATATTTCTGATTTTATTGCTTACCCTGCTATTTGCCAATTTTGCAGAAGCTATTGCCGAGGCAAGGGGAAAAGCACAAGCGGATAGTTTACGTAAAACAAGAGAGGAAACGCCAGCAAAATTGGCTGATGGGAAAATGATTTCTTCCTCACAATTGGTCAAAGGAGATGTTTTTATCTGTGAAGCAGGTGATATCATTCCCTCTGATGGTGAGATTATCTCGGGCTTGGCAACCATAGACGAAAGCGCGATCACAGGGGAGTCAGCTCCAGTCATTCGTGAAGCCGGAGGAGATAAAAGTAGTGTAACAGGAGGAACAAAAGTATTGTCCGATAAGATACAGGTAAAAGTAACGACCGAACCAGGTGAAAGTTTTTTAGATAAAATGATCGCTTTGGTAGAAGGAGCAAGTCGTCAAAAAACACCAAATGAAATTGCACTGACCATTCTTTTGGCAGGATTTACGTTGGTATTCATTATTGTGACCGTAACCTTAAAACCTTTTGCTGATTATGCGCAGGCGCCTATTACAATTGCAGCTTTCATTTCACTATTTATCTGTTTGATACCAACTACGATTGGTGGATTATTATCCGCCATTGGTATCGCAGGAATGGATAGAGCGTTGCGGGCAAATGTCATTACTAAAAGCGGAAAAGCAGTAGAGACAGCTGGAGATATTGATGTCCTATTATTGGATAAAACAGGTACCATTACCATCGGTAACCGTAAAGCAACTCATTTTTATCCAACGAAAGGTATAGCCGAAGAGCAATTGATTAAAGCTGCTGTATTAAGTTCGATGAGTGATGAAACTCCTGAAGGAAAATCAATCATTGAGTTGGCTGGTGTTAATCCGTTGGCGTATCCAATCAATGCACCCGTTTTTATCAAATTCACGGCAGAGACAAGAAGCTCGGGGATTGATTTTGATCAGATCTGTATTCGTAAAGGTGCGACAGATGCGATCCGTAATATCGTTACGCAGGCCGGAAATGTATTTCCAGTAGATATAACCGATCAGGTTACTAAAATTTCTCAAAATGGAGGTACACCCTTAGTCGTTTGTGAAAACGAAATTGCTTTAGGTGTTATTGAATTGCAGGACGTTATTAAACCGGGGATTCAAGAGCGATTTGAACGTTTGCGGAAAATGGGTATCAAAACAGTTATGGTAACTGGCGATAATCCTTTGACAGCAAAATATATTGCCGAAAAGGCTGGAGTAGATGATTTTATTGCTGAGGCTAAGCCAGAGGATAAGATGAACTACATCAAAATGGAACAAGCTAATGGCCGTCTGGTTGCCATGATGGGTGATGGTACCAATGATGCTCCAGCACTGGCTCAGGCAGATGTTGGTGTCGCCATGAATAGTGGGACGCAAGCTGCTAAGGAAGCGGGTAACATGGTGGATTTGGATAATGATCCGACGAAATTGATCGAAGTGGTGGAGATCGGTAAACAGTTATTGATGACCCGCGGTACACTGACTACGTTCAGTATTGCAAATGACGTGGCAAAATATTTTGCGATCATTCCAGCTTTGTTTATCACGGCTATTCCTGCATTACAGGGATTGAATATTATGCAGTTAGATAGTCCGGAAAGTGCCATTTTATCTGCCGTAATATTCAATGCACTGATTATTCCATTTTTAATACCATTGGCATTAAAGGGAGTCGCATACAAGCCGATTGGTGCAAGTGCACTGTTACGTCGCAACCTGCTCATCTTTGGTGTAGGTGGTATTTTGGTCCCTTTTGTTGGTATTAAATTGATCGATCTTATTGTATCCTTATTTATCTAAAAAAACGAAAACATGAAAAAGCATATTTTACCAGCGATAAAGCTGACTCTTATCCTAATTGTTTTTTTTGCGGTCATTTATCCCTTTGCCGTATGGGCAATTGCGCAAGCCGCTCCCAATGGTGGTAAAGGTGAAATAGTCACTTTTAAAGGCAAGACTTATTACAGCAACATTGGTCAGGCCTTTACAGATGATCACTATTTTTGGTCCCGTCCTTCTGCTGCAAATTATAATGCAGCAGGTTCTGCGGGAAGTAACAAAGGTCCTTCAAATCCCTTGTATCTTGAAGAGGTAAAAGGCAGAATAGATACATTTTTGGTGCATAATCCAGGAATCACTAAGTCGGAAATACCAGCTGATCTGATTACTGCAAGTGCCAGTGGCTTAGATCCGCACGTTTCACTACAGGCTGCTCAGGTTCAGGTAAAGCGTATTGCAAAGATCCGCAATATACCTGAAGCAGATTTGAAGACACTAGTCAATGAGCATACCGAAAAACCATTATTGGGGTTATTTGGTCCAGCGAAAATAAATGTGTTGAAATTGAATATTGCATTAGATGAATTAGCTTCAAAATAATTTTATATGAAAAAATACATCATCAGTTCCATGTTATTACTTGGAAGCATCTATATTTTGCAAGCACAAGAAAGCGTTGAAGTCAAAAAACCGTTAACAATTAGTGGTTATGTAGAAGTGTACGGCCAATACGACTTTTCTAATCCTGAAAATAATACAAGACCAGGGTTTGTATACAGCCATCATCGTAATAATGAGGTGAATCTAAATCTGGGATTGATCAAATTAAATTATGAAACCGATAGGATTAGGACTAACCTGGCATTGGCGGCAGGTACTTATATGAATGCAAATTATGCTGCTGAACCAGCAACGTTGAGAAATATCTACGAAGCAAATGTCGGTATCAAGATTTCAGAAAAGCATAATTTATGGGTCGATGCTGGTGTTTTGCCATCTCATATTGGATTTGAAAGTGCGATCAGTAAAGATTGCTATACCCTAACTCGGAGTATCGGAGCTGACAATTCTCCTTATTTTGAAACTGGAGCGAAAGTATCCTATACAACCGACGATGGAAAATGGATGGTGAGTGGATTAATTTTGAATGGTTGGCAAAGGATTCAGCGCGTGGATGGAAATAGCACGCCTGCTTTTGGCCATCAACTGACTTATAAACCTACGGATAAAATAACGCTTAACAGCAGCTCCTTTATAGGAAATGACAAAGCCGATACAGTTCGTCAGATGCGGTACTTTCATCATTTTTATGGACAATTCCAACTGCATGACAAATTTACGGTGATAACAGGCTTTGATATGGGAGCTGAACAAAAGGAAAAAGGAAGCAGTCGCTATAACACATGGTTTACTCCGGTTTTAATTGCTTCCTATAAACCGCATGATGACTTCGCGATAGCGCTACGAGGAGAATATTATCAAGATAAGAATGGTGTGATAATCAGTACTGGAACTGCAAGTGGATTCCAAACATTTGGTTATTCTGTCACGTTGGATTATGTGGTTTTCTCAAATTTAATCTGGCGAACAGAGTTAAAGAGATTACAGAGTAAAGATGCTATTTTTGTAGAGCGAAATGATTCTTTAAAAAAGGATAATATGTTAGCAATTACTTCTTTGGCATTACGTTTTTAATCTAATCAAATTTTTTTCTGCTGCATGGCATATGCAGCAGAAAATAGGATAACATGATCTATGCTATGGAAGAAAGAAAAGATGCGGAACATTTCTTAGGATTGATAAAAAAATCTCGGAAAGGAAAATTTAAACTGTATATCGGTATGAGTGCTGGTGTGGGGAAGACGTACCGCATGCTTCAAGAGGCACATATGCTCTTGCGTAATGGGATAGAGATTAAAATCGGGTATATTGAAACCCACAATAGAAAAGAAACACATGCCTTATTGGATGGACTTCCGTTGATCCCCAGACGCAAACTCTTTTATAAGGGAAAAGAGCTTGAAGAACTAGATGTGCAGGCGGTTATTAATTTGCACCCGGAGATAGTCATTATTGATGAATTGGCGCATAGCAATATTGAAGGAAGTGTGAATGCTAAACGTTGGCAAGATGTAGTCGACATATTGGATGCTGGGATTAATGTGATCAGTGCGGTCAATATTCAGCATATTGAAAGTCTGCACGATGAGATTAAAGACATTACAGGTATCGATGTACAGGAGCGTATACCCGATAGTGTATTAGCGTTGGCGGATGAGGTGGTCAATATTGATTTGACTGCAGAGGAGCTGATCAACCGCTTGAAAGAAGGTAAAATTTATGATGCAGCAAAGATTGAAATGGCGCTGGCCAATTTTTTTAATAGTGATCATATCCTACAATTACGTGAATTGGCTTTAAAAGAAGTTGCGTCACAGGTACAAAGGAAAGTAGAAACAGAGGTCATTAACCATAAATATGTCAAAAAGGAACAGTTTTTAGCTTGTATCAGTTCAAATGAAAAGACCGCTAAAATTGTGATTAGAAAGACCGCTAGGTTAGCAAACTATTATAATAGTAAGTGGTTTGTACTTTATGTACAAACTCCTAAAGAAAGTGTTGCTAAAATAGCATTGGATAAACAACGACATTTGATTAATAATTTTAAATTAGCAACAGAATTGGGAGCCGAAATTATAAAAGTTAATCATAGCAAAATTGCTAAAGCAATTATTGAACAATGTGAATCCAGACAGATAACGACGGTGTGCATAGGTAAGCCTCATTTGGGATTGATAAAAATAATCTGGGCAACCAATACCTTTAATACACTTCTCACGAAGCTTTCAAACGAAAAAATTGATCTTATAATTCTTTCATAATGCGTATAAAAACAAAGTTAACTTTTGGTGTTGGGTCACTGTTTCTCATGATCGTATTATTGGTTGTGGTAAGTGGTTGGTACGTCAATCAGTTAAAAAGAGATACCAATAATATCCTCGTGGCGAATTACAATACCTTGCAGTATGCGCGTAATATGTTGTTAGCACTTGAAGAATATCATGTGGATCCTGCAGCAATACATGACTTCAAGGAAAACTTGGAGAAACAGAAACATAATGTTACCGAGATCGGCGAAGTACAAGCAACTGATCAGGTAGAAAGACATTTTTATCAATTTGTGAAAAATAAGGAAGATGTAACATTACTTTCAAAGATTAGAAAAGATATAACGGAATTGATGCGGCTCAATATGGAAGCAATAGAACGTAAAAGTGATATTGCATCCGTAACAGCAGAAAAAGCGATTGCAGTGATTTCCATAACTGGGACTATGTGTTTCTTAATAGCTTTCATTCTCATCGTCAACTTACCTTCCAATATTGCCAATCCTATAAAGGAATTGACAGAAAGTATTAAACAGATTGCTGATGAAAATTATAAAAAACGTATCCATTACGAAAAACGTAATGAATTTGGGGAGCTTGCAAAGTCTTTTAATACGATGGCGGAAAAACTGGAGGAATATGCGGAGAGTAAACTGGATAAGATATTGAAAGGAAAAAAGCGAATAGATACGCTTATTAATAAAATGCATGACCCTGTAATTGGTATTGACGAACAGAAGATCGTATTGTTTGCTAATGAAGAAGCATTGAAAATAACCGGATTACTAACTGACCAATTAATTGGTAAACAAATACAAGATGTAGCCGTTAATAATGATCTCGTCAGGGATTTTATTAAAGATTTATTTCAAGATGAAAAACAACGTGAATCTACACTTCTAAAAATTTATGCCAATGGCAAAGAAAGCTATTTTGAAAAAGAAATCGTCGATATCAATATTGTACCCACAGGAGAGTCAGATTTACAATTTATAGGGCAGGTTATTATGCTGCGCAATATTACGCAGTTTAAAGAAATGGACTTTGCCAAAACTAATTTCATAGCGACCATTTCGCATGAATTAAAAACACCCATTGCGTCTATAAAAATGGGGTTACAACTTTTAGAAAATAAGCAAATCGGCATGCTCAATGATGACCAAAGTAACTTGGTGAAGAGTATCGGAGATGACACAGGGAGATTGTTGAAAATTACTGGTGAACTCTTGAATATGACGCAGGTTGAAAGTGGGACAATTCAGTTAAATGTGGCGCCAACAAACGTTAGTGAGCTCGTGGAGTATGCCATACGGGCGACAAGATCTATGGCAGAACAAAAGCAGATAGAACTGCAATTGCAAATGGAAAATAGTCTGCCAGATGTACTTGCTGATAATGAGAAAACGGCTTGGGTATTGACCAACCTATTGTCGAATGCCGTTCGTTATTCCTATGAAAACTCTTCTATACTGATTATGGTGGAGTCAACTGAGGATAAAGTGAGATTTGCGGTGAAAGATGCGGGACAGGGCATAGAAGAAAGGTATATGAATAAAATATTTGAACGTTATTTTCGTATCCCTGGAACAAAAAAAGAGGGTACGGGTTTGGGTTTAAGTATTAGTAAAGAGTTTATAGAAGCACAGGGGGGAGCCATTACAGTCCAAAGTGAATATGGTTCGGGAAGTGTTTTTTCATTTACTTTGAATCGCGTAGATAGGAGCCATTCGAAAATGGCATAATCCAAGCAAAAATCATAATATAGAAAAGATCAAGCAAAAAAGCGGTCCCTTGACTTAGTCAAGGGACCGCTTTTTTAAGCAGTGCTATATGGAGTATTAAGCTAATTTTCCTAATGCTTCTTTAATACGTTTCAAAGCTTCTACTAAACTCTCGTCCGAAGCAGCATAAGATAGGCGTATGTATTTGTCATTTCCAAATGAATCTCCACCCACTGTAGCGACATGACCTACGTTTAATAGGTATAATGCTAAGTCTGATGAATTGTTAATTACATTTCCATTTTCATCCTTTTTCCCAAAGAAAGAACTGATTTCTGGGAAGAAATAGAATGCACCCTCAGGTAAGTTGGTTTTAACACCCGGAATTGCAGCTAATAAATCATGAACCAATTGACGACGACGAGCAAATGCTTCTTTCATTTTATTCACAGATGCTAACCCTTGCTCATAAGCAACGATTCCTGCACGTTGTGAGATCGAGCATGTTCCCGATGTCGTTTGACCTTGTAATTTATCATTTGCAGCAGCAATCTCTTTATTACAAGCGATGTAGCCTAATCTCCAGCCTGTCATTGCAAATGCTTTAGAGAAACCGTTGATAATGATGACACGGTCTTTGATACTATCAAACTGAGCGATCGACTCATGTTTGTCTACAAAGTTAATATGTTCATAGATTTCATCTGATAAGATGAATACCTGTGGATGTTTTTCAAATACTTTTGCCAAAGCAGCTAACTCATCTTTACTATACACCGTACCTGTCGGGTTATTGGGTGATGAGAACATGAATAATTTTGTTTTCGGTGTGATCGCAGCTTCAAGTTGCTCTGGTGTAATTTTAAAATTGTTGTCAATTTCCGTATTGATGAAAACCGATTTTCCTTCCGCTAAAACAACCATTTCCGAATAGGAAACCCAGTACGGTGTAGGGATTATGACCTCATCTCCTGGATTAATTAGCGTTAAAATAACATTTGATAATGATTGTTTTGCACCAGTAGAAACTACGATTTGAGAAATATCATAATCAAGATTATTTTCAATCTTCAATTTATTCACAATAGCCTGACGTAATTCTGGGTATCCCGGAACTGGAGAATAACGCGTCCAATTTTCGTCTAAAGCCACCTTAGCAGCTTCTTTAACGTGGTCAGGAGTATTAAAATCTGGTTCGCCAACACTTAAGCTGATAACATTAACGCCTTTAGCGGCTAATTCACGACCAAGCTTAGTCATTTTAAGCGTAGCCGATTCGGATAAATTGTTTATCCTATCTGATAAATATGATTGTGTGCTCATGGTAAGACAAAGATATTATTTAGAATGCAAATAATGCCCTAATTTCTTGAAAAAAGACAAACGATTGTTTCTTTTTTACAAAAAATATGTAAAATTATTGCGATTTTGATTACTTAATTAATACAATCCCCTATATCTAGAAGATGAGTAAGATTCTTTACGTAAAGAAAATACTGATGAGTGGGTAAAGGTCTGGAATAGGCTCTCAATTTTTATCAATTTTTTTACTTAAAAACGAATACCTATTTTAGTGTAGTATATTAAATATAAATGCATGGTATGAAGCTAAAAAGATAACCAGTATCAAACTAAAAAGCAAATCATAGCGTTATATGACTACCTTTGTCGCGAAAAAAACAAATAATATGATGTCTAAGCAAAAAAGATTAGTTCTGCTATCCTTATTAACGGGCTTAGGACTGATGATTGTGAAATTTGTTGCGTATTTTATAACAAATTCGAATGCTATATTTACCGATGCAGCCGAGAGTATAGTCAATGTCATTGCTTCAAGCTTTGCTTTTTACAGCATTTATTTAGCTGCACAGCCTAAAGACCACAATCACCCCTATGGTCATGGTAAAGTAGAGTTCTTTTCAGTATTTCTAGAAGGAGGATTGATCTTTATTGCAGGTTCAATTATTCTGATAAAGGGAGGTTATAATATCTTTTTTCCTTCCACGTTGTCCAATCTAGAAGAGGGAATAGGTCTAGTAGCAATTACTGCCCTGATTAATTTTGTCATCGGATTTTATATTATGAAAAGAGGGCGTGCACTTGGATCACTCACTTTGGAAGCTGATGGTAACCACTTACAAGTAGATGCGTATAGTACAGTAGGTCTTATTATTGGGTTGATCCTCATGAAATTGACAGGGTTGAAATGGATTGATATTGCCATTTCTTTTGCACTTGGTGGTTTCATATTATACAGTGGATATAAATTGCTACGTCAATCGATAGGTGGTTTGATGGATGAGTCTGATGTAGATTTGGTTAAAGAGGTCGTTCAAGTATTACAGCAAAATCGTCACGTCGATTGGATTGATATTCATAATTTGCGGGTACAACGCTATGGCAATGAATTGCATGTTGACTGCCATTTGACGCTTCCTAATTATTATACTTTAGATAAAGTGCATGATGATATATCGACCTTAGATAAGATGGTGAATACAAAAATGTCCATAGATACGGAGTTTTTTATACATGCCGATCCATGCCTTCCGGAGTGTTGCAGTTACTGCCAAGTAAAGGACTGCCCTATACGTTCCCAAGAGTTTAAAGGTCAGATTGAATGGCAGGTAGAAAACGTAACCGCAAATCGAAAACATTTTTTATCTTAAAGGCTATAGAACAAAATTATGTGTATAAAATAGGATCGAGCTTAGCTTAAATGTCTGTCAAAAAAAGTATCTTTGCTTTTTAGAAACGATTTTTAAAAATCCTATATGAAGCAAATACGTAATTTCTGTATCATCGCACACATTGATCACGGTAAAAGTACATTAGCCGATCGATTATTGGAGTACACCAATACCATTACACAACGTGAAGCGCAGGCACAATTACTAGATAATATGGATTTGGAACGTGAACGTGGTATTACCATTAAGAGTCACGCCATCCAGATGAACTATATACAAGACGGAGTAGAGTATATCTTAAATTTAATTGATACTCCAGGACACGTCGATTTTTCTTACGAAGTATCACGATCTATTGCTGCCTGTGAAGGAGCATTGTTAATCGTCGATGCATCGCAGGGAATTCAAGCACAAACAATTTCCAATCTTTATCTAGCATTAGAGCACGATTTGGAAATCATTCCAATTTTAAATAAAATGGATCTTCCAGGGGCTATGCCTGAGGAAGTGAAAGATCAAATCATTGATTTAATAGGCGGTAAACGTGAAGATATTATTCCAGCATCTGGTAAAACAGGTCTTGGTATTCCTGATATTTTAAAAGCGATTGTAGCACGAGTGCCGGCACCACTAGGTGATCCGACAGCTCCGTTACAGGCTTTGATTTTCGACTCTGTTTATAATTCTTTCCGTGGTATCATGGCGTATTTCAAAGTTGAAAATGGCGAGATCCGTAAAGGTGACAAAGTAAAATTTGTGGCTACAGGAAAAGAATATAGTGCCGACGAGATCGGAACCTTGAAATTAAATCAAGTTGCTAAAGATGTCGTTAGAACTGGAGATGTTGGATACATCATCTCCGGAATCAAAGAAGCACGTGAAGTAAAAGTGGGAGATACCATCACCCATAAAGAAAGACCTTGTGATGGTGCCATTCAAGGATTTGAGGAAGTAAAACCAATGGTTTTTGCAGGTATCTATCCTGTTGATACCGAAGACTATGAGGAATTGCGCGAATCTATGCATCGTTTACAGTTGAATGATGCTTCTCTGGTATTTGAACCAGAATCCTCAGCAGCATTAGGTTTTGGATTCCGTTGTGGGTTCTTAGGTATGCTACACATGGAGATTATCCAAGAGCGTCTAGAGCGTGAGTTTGATATGACTGTTATTACGACAGTACCCAACGTATCTTATAAAGCTTACTTGACAAAAGATAAAGAAGAAGTCCAAGTTCATAATCCTTCAGATTTACCTGATCCAAGTAAATTAGATGCGATTGAAGAACCCTATATTAAAGCAAATATCATCACTAAATCGGATTTTGTAGGACCGATTATGTCTTTATGTATTCAGAAACGTGGTGCGATCATCAACCAATCTTATTTGACATCTGATCGGGTTGAATTGGTATTTGAAATGCCAATGGGCGAGATTGTATTTGATTTTTATGATAAATTGAAGACCATATCTAAAGGATATGCTTCTTTTGATTATACACAGATCGGATACCGTCAATCGGATTTAGTACGTTTGGATATTCGTTTGAATGATGAGCCAGTAGATGCATTATCATCTTTGATCCACAGAAGTAATGCCTATGATTTTGGTAAGAAAATTTGTGAAAAATTAAAAGAACTCTTGCCTCGTCAACAATTTGAAATTCGTATCCAAGCATCTATTGGGATGAAAATTATTGCACGTGAGACCATTTCAGCATTGCGTAAAGATGTAACAGCAAAATGTTATGGTGGAGATATTTCGCGTAAACGTAAGCTTTTGGAAAAGCAGAAGAAAGGTAAAAAACGTATGCGTCAAGTAGGTAACGTTGAAATTCCACAATCGGCATTCATGGCAGTATTGAAATTAGATTAGAAAATTAAAAAATCCTATTCCTATAAAAATGAATTTATTAGACGGTAAACTCGTATCAGCTAAAATTAAAGAAGACATCAAAAAAGATGCAGCTGATTTTACAGCGCAAGCTGGACGTAAACCACATTTAGTGGCTATCTTAGTCGGAAATGACGGCGGAAGCGAAACCTATGTGGCGAGTAAAATGCGTAATTGTGAATTAGTAGGTTTTGAGTCTACTAATATTCGTTACGATGTCGATGTGACAGAAGAACAATTGATTGCGAAAATTCAAGAAATCAATGCAGATGCATCTATTGACGGTTTAATCGTACAGTTGCCTCTTCCCAAACATATCGATCCTGATAAAATCACAGAAGCAATAGATTACCGTAAAGATGTCGATGGTTTTCATCCGATCAACTTAGGTAGAATGCAACGTAATCTACCTTGTTTTATTCCAGCAACACCTTATGGTATTATGTTGATGTTGGATTATTATAAAATAGAGACTGCTGGTAAACATGCTGTAGTCGTTGGAAGAAGTAATATTGTTGGTTCGCCAATGAGTATTCTTTTAGCCCGTAATGCAAACCCAGGAAACTGTACAGTTACCTTGACACATAGTCATACGAAAGATCTTAAAACGGAGGTTTTACGTGCCGATATCATTGTTGCCGCAATAGGTAAGAAAAACTTTGTAACTGCAGATATGGTGAAAGATGGTGCTGTTGTTATTGATGTTGGTATCAATAGAGAAGACTCTATTGAAACTAAATCTGGCTTTAAACTATATGGCGATGTGGATTTTGATCAAGTTGCCCCTAAGGCTTCATGGATCACACCTGTACCTGGAGGAGTGGGTTTGATGACTATAGTTGGTTTATTGAAGAATACATTGGAAGCTGCAAAAGGTACCATATATCCAAGATCATAATTGGCATAAATATTGTTTGGTTAAATATGTTAACCAAAAAAATATAGAAATGAAGAAAGTTGCATTTTTAGCATTGTTCGCAGGAGTTTCATTAACTTTTGCTGCTTGTAATAATACTCCGAAAGAAGATAAAAATAGTGATGGAGAAGTCACAGTAGGTGAAAAGTTAGATAATTCCTTAGATAGTTTAGATAAACATGCAGATGTTGCTGCGGATGAAGCGAAAGCTAAATATGAGCAAGCTCAAAAAGATCTAGACGCCGCTATTGCTAAAGGAGATAAAAAAGCGGAAGAAGCTGCTCGTAAAACAGTCGCGGAAACAAAAACTGCTTGGGAAAAAATCACTGCTGGTACAGCTAAGGTTGCGAACGACGTTGAAGATGGCGTTAAAGATGCTGCTCACGCGACAGGTAATGCCATTGATAAAGCAGCAGATGCTACAGCTAAAGCTGGGAAATCTGCAGTTGAAGGTACTAAAGACGCAGCTAAGGCTGTAGGTGAGGGTACAAAAGATGCTGCTAAAGCTGTTGGCGATAAAGCTAAAAAAGTGGGTGAAGCATTGAAAAACTAAATCCAAAAAAGTATTAAAAAAGCCTTTCAGATCTTTACTGAAAGGCTTTTTTTTGGGATATTGTATTTTAATTTTCCTTTCGGATAGTAACCGCATTTTTATGAGCGTGAAGCCCCTCTAATTCCGCTAAAATCTCTACCGTAGATCCAATATTTACTAAACCTTCCTCACTAATATGTTGAAAAGTAATCTTTTTGACGAAAGAGTCAACAGAAACACCCGAATAAGATCTCGCATAACCCGACGTGGGCAATGTGTGATTGGTTCCTGAAGCATAATCTCCAGCACTTTCAGGAGTTAAGTGTCCTAAAAATACAGAACCTGCATTCAAAATAAGACGAACAAGACGTTCCCATTCATCTGTTTCTAAAATCAAATGCTCGGGAGCATAATAATTGCTAAAGGCAAGTGCTTCTTGCATATCAGCCACTAATACGGCATAAGAGTTTTCAATGGCTTTACTTGCTAATTCAAAACGGGGTAAAACGGCCAATTGCTTTTCTAACTCCAGATTTACAGCATCAATAATAGCTGTAGAAGTTGCTACCAGTACTGCCTGACTATCGGCTCCATGCTCAGCTTGAGCTAACAGATCTGCAGCAACAAATGATGCTGTTGCTGTTTGATCAGCAATCACTAATACCTCGGAAGGACCTGCCGGCATATCGATACTGACATTGGCCATTCCTTGAACAATACTCTTGGCTTTGGTCACAAACTGATTTCCAGGGCCAAATATCTTATCTACTTTTGGGATGGTTTCCGTACCAAATGCCATCGCTGCTATGGCTTGGGCACCACCTACCAGGTAGATACGCTCTATTTTTAACAATTTAAGGCAGTAGGCAACAAAGCCATTGATCTTACCACTTTTTTGAGGTGGAGAACAGACGACAATTTCTTTACAGCCTGCAATTCGCGCTGGTACACCCAGCATTAACAATGTACTGGGCAAAACAGCCGATCCTCCGGGGATATAAAGACCTACTTTTTCAATAGGGCGAATTTCTCGCCAGCATTTTACTCCAATTGTAGTTTCCACCACACGCTCACGTTTTACTTGTGAAGAGTGGAATTTATGGATGTTTTGGAATGCAATCTCTAAAGCACGCTGTTGATCACGATTGATCGTTGATGCTAAGGCATCAATATCATCAGCATCAAGATAAAGCTTCTCTAATTCAACTTTGTCAAATTGATAAGCATAGTTGATTAAAGCTAGATCCCCACTCTGACGTACTTCTTGAATAATATCCAAAACCGTATCTTGGATAGCATGTGAAGGATCTGTATTACGCGTAGTTAACTCTTGCAGTTCAGCAGGAGATAACTTGGCATATTCAAAAGTTTTAAGCATCATGGATTTTTTTTTAAGCGAAAATCGCCTATTTTTTTACATAATAATTTTCTCGATCGGCATCACCACAATTCCTTGGGCACCAGCAGATTTCAATTTGTTGATCTTGCCCCAGAAATCATCTTCTGAGATAACAGTATGAACTGCGACCCAGCCTTCTTCAGCTAAAGGAACAACAGTAGGCGATTTTACCCCATGTAATAAAGCTGTAATGGTAGGTAGATTTATTTTCTCGACGTTAAGAACAACATATTTTGTTTCCTTCGCCAATAAGACAGACTGAATCCTTTGTAAAAGCTCCATCAGTATTTCATTGTCCTCTAATCCTGGACGACCAATAAGAATCGCTTCAGATTTGCGGACATCAGCAAATTGTTTAAGACCATTGTTTTTCAATGTTCCACCAGTAGATACAATATCGCAGATCGCATCACTCAATCCTAATCCTGGAGCGATTTCAACAGACCCAGAGATCATTTGGATATCTGCTTCAATGCGATATTCGTCCAAAAACTTCTTTAAGATAACAGGGTAGGAGGTTGCAATTGATTTGCCATTGAGATCTTTTAGATCTTGAATCTTACTGTCTTTTTGAACAGCCAATTTTAAGGTGCATTTTCCAAAACCTAAACGCTGCAGATAATTTACTTCAGATTCGGTTTCATCAATGACATTTTCACCAACAATTCCAAGATCAGCAATGCCCTGCTCTACATATCCTGGGATATCATCATCGCGAAGAAAAAGAATTTCTAATGGAAAATTGGAAACGGTTGTTATTAAAGAACTTTTATAGTTTTCGAAGTCAAGACCACAGTTTTTAAGTAACTGAACTGATTTTTCGTTTAATCTACCCGATTTTTGGATAGCAATTTTAAGATTTTTCAAAGCTTTATAATGTTAGCTGTAAATTATTAATATATAGAAATCAAACACAAGGGAAAAAATGCTTCACGTAGAAACACACTTATTACATATCGCCGCAATGGCGATGATGCATATGAAAGTGATGTACGTGAGCAAAAATCATGTTTGTATTAATAATGAGTCAAAAATAATACTTTGTTAATAGAAATCAAATTAAAATAGCTATTAATTGATAAAAATAAAATAGACATCGCTTAAATGTGATATTTATATATTTAAATGCTCTTTTTCCTATTATGATTTAAAAAATATTAGCATCATCTATCAATTTTTTTCTTTGTAAGAAGCGATATTCGCTTCTTACAAAGAGACCTAATCGACCACCCCCACAATATTATTACATAAGGAGGGCAATTATAATTTTATAGTCTCAAATTTAATATTAATTTTAAAACTCTCAATTTGAAAGAATAGAAGAGATAAACACAACCGAAAATAATAAGCTATCATATGAATTTAGAAAATCTAAATCGCCGTTCTTTTCTAAAGAAAACAAATACTATGGTTTTGGGCACTGCTTTAGCAGCTTCAAGTCTAGACTTGTATGCCACGAATGCTTCGAAGAAAATTAAAATCGGCCTTGTAGGTTGCGGCGGTAGAGGGACAGGCGCAGCTTCACAAGCCTTGCGTGCAGATCCAAATGTCATCATTACGGCTGTTGCCGATATATTTCAAGATCAAGTAGACCTATGTCTTGATTCTTTAAAACAAATTTCTAAAGATCAAGTCAAAGTAAACGATAAAAATATATTTTTAGGTTTTCTAGGCTTTCAAAAATTGATGGATACAGATGTGGATGTGGTATTGCTCTGTTCACCACCAAATTTTAGACCTGATCATTTGGAAGAAGCCGTGAAAAAAGGAAAACATATTTTTTGTGAAAAACCGGTAGCTGTGGATATTCCCAATCTGAAAAGAGTTTTTGAAAGTGTAAAGATTGCAAAAGATAAAAACCTTTGTCTGGTGAGTGGTTTTTGTTTTCGCTATGCAACACCAAACCGTGAAATTTTTCAAAGGATCAAACAAGGAGATATTGGTGATATACAATCCATTTCTACCTTTAGATTTGGAGGCGAATTGTCACATAAAGATAGGCAGGCAGATTGGTCTGATTTGGAGTATCAGTTGCGAAACTGGTTTTATTTTCAAAGATATTCAGGCGATTTGATCGTAGAGCAGGCGATACATAGTGTCGATATGATGTCTTGGGCATTAGGTGATATTGTCCCCAAGACCATTATCGCCACAGGTGGAAGACAGTCTCGTGAACGAGATAAATTTGGAAATGTTTTTGACCATATGTCGATCGAATTTAATTATGGTAATGGATTGAAAGGTTTTCATTCCTGTCGCCAACAGAATGGTACAGATTCAAGAAATACAGTTGATGTTATTGGAAAAAATGGACGAGCAAACCTAAATATTCCTTCCAATTTTGAAGTCTATGGTGATAAACCTTGGAAATTTACTGGAAGAAATAATAATATGTATCAAACTCAGCACGATGAACTTTTTCAAGCGCTCCGCAATAAGAAAGTCATCAATGATGGTCCACATCTTGCTAATAGTACCTTGCTTGCCATTTGGTCTCGAACAGCTGCATACACAGGAAAAGCGATCACGTATGACCAGATTATGCAGTCTACTGAAGTATTAGGACCAACCTCTGCGGAGTATGATTGGAAGATGCAAGCCGATAATCGTGCGATTCCTCAACCCGGGAAAACACCTTTTATTTAAGATATGAAGACAGTAATTAACATATTAGTCGTTGGATGTGGTAATATGGGCGCTTCGCATGCGCGTGCTTACCATGATCTTGCTGGATTTGAAATTGTTGGTCTCGTGTCTCGTGGGACGAGTAAGACCGTGTTAAATAAATCCCTTAATACCAATTATCCTGAATTTGATAATTTTGAGCAGGCACTTTTAGTTACAAAACCCGACGCTGTCTGTATTTCTACTTATCCTGATACACATGAAAACTATGCTATTAAAGCCTTTGAAGCGGGTGCTCATGTTTTTATCGAAAAACCTTTAGCGGATACGGTACTAGGAGCGCAACATGTTATTGATGCGGCTTTAAGGTATCAGAAAAAGCTCGTGGTTGGATATATTTTACGTTACCACCCTTCTTGGGAAAAGTTTATTGCGATCAGTCGTACGTTAGGGACCCCATTGGTGATGCGTATGAATCTGAACCAGCAGAGTCATGGATACATGTGGAATGTGCATCGTAACTTAATGGAGAGCTTGAGTCCCATAGTCGATTGTGGCGTGCATTATATTGATGTTATGTGTCAAATGACTGATGCAAAACCGATCCGTGTTTCTGCGATAGGAGCAAGATTAACAACAGATATACCTGAGACAAACTATAATTATGGGCAGCTTCAGTTGCATTTTGATGATGGTTCTGTTGGTTGGTATGAAGCAGGTTGGGGACCTATGGTGAGTCAGACGGCTTTTTTTGTTAAAGATGTATTTGGACCTAAAGGATCAGTATCTATCGTTCCTAATGATGCTGTGAAAGAAGGAGTTTCGGACTCTGTTGAGGCACATACCAAAACAGAGTCAATTCGCGTTCATCATGCTGATATAGATGTGGATAATGAATTTTTAAAAGCTGATGAATGGATTAGACTCGAAGATGAACCTACGCATCAGGATTTATGTAATCGTGAACAGTTGTTTTTTCAAAAAGCAATCATCGAAGATATGGATTTGACAAAACAAGCTGAAGATGCTATAAATAGTTTGCGTATTGCATTTGCCTGTGATGAAGCTGTAAAAACAAAAAGGATCATTGATCTATAAATGATAAATGGTAAAAAAATAGATCAGAAATCATATTTGAGTGGAACCTAAGAAAGGAGTTGGATGCGAATTGGAAAAATTTACATCGCTATTTTAGTTTAGATCAACAAAAAGGAACTAAATCAACGAAATAATTTTTTATTGCAAAAGATAGATCATTTTGGTCTATCTTTTGTTGTTTACGAGCTATATTTGTAATGTATGAAAAAGTTGGTTCATGTTGTATTTCTGACCATACTATTATCCCATTCTGCAATAGCACAGGATAAAGTATGGCAAATGAAAGTAAGTTTTAAGGGACAGATCGCGCTCGAAGAATTAGAGAAATCAGTACCCGAATTTGCGGTCGATTTTTATGAACCTTTTATAAAGGGGGGAGTAGCTATTAAAGAAGTTGTCATCTTCACATCTCCCTCGAAAATTAAATCTGTAGACAATCAAGGTCATGTGTTGATCGCAGATCGGATTCAAAAACAGGAATATTCCTTTACAAAAGGTGATGACTTGTTGTCTCAAGATGCTTTATCCCATGAATATCCATTACTGAAAGATCCTAAACATGAAGAGGATGCTTATCTTACTTTGGAGAATGAAGCTGAAAAAGAAATTATAAATGGTATCAGCTGTGTCAAGGCAAAATTAAAAGTTATTGATCCCAATGCTGGCGAGGTTACTATGATGGTCTGGTACGCACCCGAGTTGCCAAGTTATTACTTGAGTAGCTTACCTTTCTTGATCAATATCCCCGGGGCTGTTTTGAAATTAAATGATCAGGTTCATGAAGAGTTGGGTTTTGAAGTTTCTGAATTAAAGAAACTCGCTGACTTAAAAGAGTTTGATTTACCTGATGATGTGAAAATCGTCAAATTATCTGCTACTGAGGGAAGTAATCTAGAAGATGCAAGTGTATTTCAAGATGCTTTTGAGCTGAAAGCTCCCCTAAAGTGGTTTTCACAGCAGAACGCATCTTATGGTGATGAACATTTATTTGGCGTTAAAAAAACAGATGGTACCATTGTACAACCTGCAAATTTCTATTCGATTGATGTGCTGAATAAAAAGAGAGCAATCGTATCGGATAGCAGTAGCCTATTTTGGATCATTGATGATGAAGCTAAGAAAATAAATCGCGTAGGGTTTGAAGTTCTCTACGGTATCAATGATGAAAATATGGTCTATGCCATAGAAGACCAATATGGCATTATTAACGCATCAGGAGTTTCTATCATTGGGGGCTTAACGAATATCAGCAATTTTGTTGGAACATATCTGTTATTTTCGGAAAATAATAAACAAGGGTTATTAGATTTCAATGGAAAGGTTGTTCTTAAACCGACTCTGGATTTTATAGATACGGATGATCAGGGTAATATTTTAGTTAAAGATCTGAAAGTTAGTCCACAAGTGCAGCAATATTCGCTAACTGATTTTCAAGCAAAGTATCTGAAATAAGTAAAGAAATCTTCATCCACAAAAAAGGCGATCATTGATCGCCTTTTTTGTGGATGAATCCCTTATGGATTAAGGGATATTTAAATACTTATGGGTCTGAAGAGAGATATTCCATTTTGGATTATCTTTCACATGATCAATGATCAATGGAGTCATTTCAGAATATTTGGACCATTCGGGCTGCAAGTATAATTTACAATTGCTATTAACTAATTTTGAGTGCTCTTCGGCCCATTCAAAATCACTTTTATTGAAAACAATGACTTTTAATTCACCTGCTGCTTCTAAAACATCTTTCCTAGGAGCTTTGAATTTCTTTGGAGATAGACATATCCAGTCCCATTCACCACTTAGTGGATAGGCTCCTGATGTTTCAATAAAAGTTTGAATCCCAGCTTCGTGCAGTCCTTTTGTTAGATAGTCTAAATTATATATTAAGGGTTCTCCTCCAGTGATTACAACTGTTTTAGCTGGATATTTTTTAGCATTTTCAATGATCTGGTCAGCAGTAGTCAGCGGGTGTAAAGTAGCATCCCAGCTTTCTTTGACATCACACCAGTGACAACCGACATCACATCCTCCCAATCGAATAAAATATGCAGCTTTTCCTGTGTGAAATCCCTCTCCCTGAATTGTATAGAATTCTTCCATCAACGGAAGTAAAGTACCGTCTTCTGGAACTTGATGTGACATAGTAATGAATTTAAGATTGCAAAAATAATAAAAAAGATTGTGATATCTGGAGTGTTTTCAATTCATTACTTTTAAATTAGATAGGAATCTCACTCACTCTACAATCATAACGATAAAAAAATCATTCCATATTCTGGTTTAGTTTTTCTATCGCCAATATGCGTTTGCTATCCTTGGTTAAGGAAGTAAAAGCCTTTCAATAGGGAGAGGACGCTAAAATGTAGCTCACGATAATGGAGTATGAGTAAAGAGTTAAAAGTGTAGTTGTCGATTATTTTCAGTATATTTGATGGATAATGAATCTATTATCAGATTTTAAGTGTTAAGCTTTGCCGATTAGAAGCAACTTAGTATGTTGTGAATCTGTAAAGTATTGTTTTATAAATAATTACTAAAAATAATCATATTTGTTGATGATTAAAATTACATTACCTGATGGTTCCGTTCGTGAATATGAAAAAGGAACTTCAGCTGCTCAAGTAGCACTGTCAATTTCGGAAGGTCTAGCTAGAAATGTTTTAGCGGCTGAAGTAAATGGAGAAATTTGGGATTCATCTCGCCCAATTGAAGAAGATTCTACAGTAAAATTGTTGACTTGGAATGATACCAATGGTAAATCGACCTTTTGGCATTCTTCAGCGCATTTATTAGCAGAAGCATTAGAAGAACTTTATCCAGGTATCAAGTTTGGTATTGGTCCAGCGATTGAAACTGGGTTTTATTATGATGTAGATTTTGGAGATCGTGAATTCTCATCGGATGATTTTAAACAAATCGAAGATAAGATGTTGGAATTAGCAAAGCGTAAAGAAATTTTCGAACGTAAAGCTGTTTCAAAAGCTGATGCCATTGCTTATTTTACTGAAAAGGGAGATGAGTACAAATTGGATTTGATCAAAGATCTAGAAGACGGTAAGATCACATTTTATACACAGGGTGAATTTACCGACTTATGTCGTGGTCCGCATATTCCGAATACAGGATTTATCAAAGCGATCAAATTAACGAATGTCGCTGGTGCGTACTGGAGAGGGGATGAGTCACGTAAACAATTGACCCGTATCTATGGTGTTACTTTTCCAAAGGCTTCTGAATTAACCGAATATTTGAAGTTTATTGAAGAAGCAAAGAAGCGTGATCATCGTAAATTAGGTAAAGAATTAGAATTATTTGCTTTTTCTGAAAAAGTTGGTGCAGGATTACCATTGTGGTTACCTAAAGGAGCAGCTTTACGTCAGAAATTGCAAGATTTTTTACAAAGAGCTCAATTGAAATCAGGATACGAGCCTGTCATGACTCCACATATTGGTAATAAGCAATTGTATGTGACTTCAGGTCATTATGATAAGTACGGTGAGGATTCCTTCCAGCCGATTAAAACTCCAGTTCAAGACGAAGAGTTTTTCTTAAAACCGATGAACTGTCCGCATCACTGTGAGATCTATAAGACAAAACCGCGTTCATATAAAGATCTTCCTGTACGTTTTGCAGAGTTTGGTACTGTTTATCGTTACGAACAATCTGGAGAGTTACATGGCTTGACACGTGTGAGAGGGTTTACTCAGGATGATGCGCATTTATTTTGCCGTCCTGATCAAGTAAAAGAAGAGTTTAAAAAAGTAATCGACTTAGTATTATATGTATTCAGAGCCTTAGGTTTTGAAGAATATACGGCACAGATTTCGTTGAGGGATCCGGAAAATCGTACGAAATATATTGGTACAGATGAAAACTGGGCATTAGCAGAAAGTGCGATTATTGAAGCTGCTGCAGAGAAAGAATTGTCAACAGTCATTGAGTACGGAGAGGCAGCTTTCTATGGTCCTAAACTAGATTTCATGGTGAAAGATGCTTTGGGTCGTAAATGGCAGCTAGGTACTATTCAAGTGGATTATAATTTGCCTGAGCGTTTTGAATTGGAATATACGGGTTCTGATAATGCAAAACATAGACCGGTGATGATTCACAGGGCACCATTTGGTTCGATGGAGCGTTTTATCGCCGTATTGATCGAACATTGTGCGGGAGAATTTCCATTATGGCTTGCGCCAGAACAATTTATCATCTTGCCTGTATCAGAAAAATATGAAGAATATGCGAAAAATCTTTTAGAATCGCTAAATAATTCCGATATTCGCGGACTGATAGACTTGCGTGATGAAAAAGTAGGTCGTAAAATCAGAGATGCAGAGGTGAAAAAACTGCCTTACATGTTGATTGTGGGCGAGAAAGAGGCTGAGAGTGGCACGATTTCTGTTCGTAAACATGGTTCAGTAGACTTGGGTTCCATGACTGCTGACGAATTTAGAGAAGTATTAATTAAAGAAATAACCGTTTAAATATTTAAACATTTGGCATTAAAAAGACCAGGTGGTCCTAGACCACCAATGAGAAAGAAAGAACCAGATCACCGCATTAATGAACTAATCCGTGTGCCTGAGGTACGTTTGGTAGGTGACAATGTGGAAACAGGAGTATATCCTACACGTAAAGCTTTAGAGCTTGCAGATGAATTGGAACTTGATTTAGTTGAGATTTCGCCAAATGCTGTTCCGCCGGTTTGTAAAATTATCGACTACAGTAAATTTGTTTACGAGCAAAAGAAGAAACAAAAAGAAATCAAAGCTAATGCAAAGCAAACTGTTATTAAAGAAATCCGTTTCGGACCTAATACCAGTGAACATGATTTTGATTTCAAATTGAAACATGCAATCAAGTTTCTTGAAAGTGGTGAGAAAGTTCGTGCTTACGTACACTTTAAAGGTCGTGCAATTGTACACAAGGAACAAGGAGAGATCTTGTTATTGCGTTTTGCTCAAGCTTTAGAAGAAGTAGGTAAAGTAGAATTGCTACCTAAATTAGAAGGAAAACGTATGTTTTTAACTTTAGCACCTAAGTTGGTAGCTAAAAAATAATAAAAAAATTCTAACAGATTGATATAAAATTTAAAGTATTATGCCAAAAGTAAAAACCAATTCCAGTGCTAAAAAACGTTTTAAGCTTACTGGAACAGGTAAAATCGCAAGAAAAAACGCTTTCAAAAGCCACATCTTGACAAAAAAGAGCACAAAACGTAAACGTAACTTAACAACAACAAGTTATGTATCTGATGGCGATATGGGCAACGTTAAACGTATGCTTGCTATCGGTAAATAAGTTTTATTCGATTTAATTAATAATAATTTTTTAACCGGGTACAGGGTAGTAAGTTCATTGTAAAACATGGCGCCTTTTACCAAATAATTTTAAAAATATGCCACGTTCGGTTAACGCAGTTGCTTCGAGAAGAAGACGTAAAAAAATCCTTAAATTAGCGAAAGGCTATTATGGATCACGTAGCAAAGTATATACTATTGCTAAAAATACAGTAGAAAAAGGTTTACAGTACGCTTACCGCGACCGTAAAACCAAAAAACGCGAGTTTAGAGCTTTATGGATTCAACGTATTAACGCTGGAGCTCGTCAACAAGGATTATCTTATTCCGTGTTGATCGGTAAATTAAATGCTAAAAACATTGGTTTAAATCGTAAGGTTTTAGCTGATTTAGCATTAAACAACCCAGATGCTTTCAAAGCAGTTATTGACGCAGTAAAATAGAGTTTTAACCCCGAGTCAATTTGTTAGATATTGGAAAGGAACCCATCGGGGTTCCTTTTTTTTATTTTTATTGTTACAAGCCACTCATTATTTTATCATTTAATAATGAGCTGTTTTACAGTTTATTTTTTTGAACTGTTTTGAAGTTTGTAATATATTTTTATTTTTATATAAAAGAGCCGTAATTTATGAAGTTTCAAGATCTAGTAAATTTGTATGAAGAGGGGAGATATGAAGATTGTTTATCTGAATTGGAAGTTTTTCTAGTATTGAATCCTCAAGATATCCCTGCATTATTATTAAAAGCGAACGTACTTAAAGAACTTGATTATCAAATTTCAGAAGAAGATAATAAGGAACTTTCCTTAAATGACTTTCAGGAAGTTATCACCCTATATAAAACCATTTTAGAAATTGAACCAAACAATGAAGCTGCATTATTTGGTTTATTGGAAACGACACGCTTTTTCTATAAAGATTTAGATTATGATGAGTACGCTTCCTATATCGAAAGATTGAGTGTGCATGAAGATGAATTGGAAAATGTGTGTCGATTTAGTGCTGATCTAAATTATTTACATGAAAAGTATACTGAATCTGTTCGCAATATAAATGAATTGCTTGCTATCTATGAAGTATTATATGTGCATGATCGGATTAGTAAATGTGCCTTGCTAACTGAAAGCGTACTTTTTAAAGCAATGATACTCCGTGAGAATCTCAATCAACATCAGCAAGCATTAGCCGAATTCAAAAAATATAAACACGATATACTGTCCAATAATGTTTTGTTATATCTGGATATCGGGCAACTCGCTATGGAATATCATGACTATGAAATGATGGGCTGGGCTGGGGTAAAAGCAGTTTTATATGGAAATGAAGATCCTGAAGTAGATGCCGAAATATTTAAGTATTATGAGCAGGTAATGGATCTATTAAATGGTGGATTGGAAAATAAGCAATGCATCTATTTTGCTATTATGGTACAGCGCAATTTTCGTGAAGAGCTAGGGCTTGATTTGTCCGATCCTCTAATCGAAGCTAAGCGTTATATCGACCTTTACCCAGAATGGTTTATACCTTATCATTTTGCAGGAACTTATATTCTGGAAGGGGGAAATTACGAAGAAGCGTTACCTTATTTAGCCAAAGCGGTAGAATTGGAAGGGTTTTCAATAACGATTCATCGTTATATCCTGACCTACTATGAAGTTTATAAGAAATTACCTGAGATTTTACACTGGCCAGAAGATGGTCCTATAGATTATTTTAATTCTGGATGTGAATTTTCAGAGTTTGAAAATTCGATCGGTTCACCCATTTTAGATATGCCTTTATTGAATTACCGCTTGCAGTTTTTCAAAAGGTCTTATTTGGGATTTAAAGCGTATTTCCACAAGAATAAATTTGAAGCTAATTACTTCATCAATAGCCAGCTTATGTCTATGTGCTGTAATAATTATGCCTTAGCGCTCAGTAGCAAACGGAAATATGATGAGGTCATCGATATCTGTAAAGAAGGACTTACTTATAGTAGGTTTTGGGAACTTTATAATACATTGGCTGATGCCTATTTTGAAAAGGGTGAATATGAAGATGCCTTGATCAATTATCATGAGCTACTGGATGAAAGTTTTAAAGAATTTGACTTACCCAATTACCTCCGTATTTCTGCTTATGTGACCAAATGTGAGTTTAAATTAGGCTATATAAAAGAAGCAGAAGAAAGATTAAAAATCATCTCTCAGGAATATGATGAACTCATTCATTCTGCAGATTACACCACGTATGATGAAGAGGATTTATTTGTAACTCGTCAAGCATATATGGAAATTCAGAATGCACGCTTTGATTTAATCAATCATAGGGGAGATTCTGAAACGTTAAAAGATTGGCAAAAAGAATTAGAAAGTAAACCTGATGATGCCTCAAATTGGTATATGTTGATGCAAAATTACTTTCAATTAGAGCAGTATGATCAATGTATAGCATGTGCCAATAATTATCAAGCAACAAAACCGTTGCAGGAAATGGCGCTGATCGATTATCGTAAGTTACATTATTTGAGGGGAAAATCGTACTTTTTGTTGGGCAACTATGCTGCAGCTTTACAAGATTTGTTAGTTGCTTATGATTCGACAAAGTCTACTTTAGTAGAAGAAGAATCATATGGTGATTTTCATTTGATACTCATTCATGTAGTCCGTGCTTATTTTCATTTGCAAGATTGGGAAAATGTGATTCGTATCAGTCAAGAATCCCAAGAAATGTATGTTGCCGAAAACTGGGAAGAAGATGATGATTGGGCGGAAATGACATTGATGTCTGCTGAAGCATCATTTGAATTAGGTGATCAAGAAATTGCGAAGGAAAAAATTCAAGCTATACTTAAAATATTTCCAAAGCATGTAAAAGCCATAGAAAAGAAAAAATCATGGGGATCGGGCTGGTTTGGCTGGCTAAAAAAATAAAAACTTTATATCCTTATTGATTGTTCTATTGACACAAAATATATTGTTATGATTATGATAAGAAAAAATATGATACTTGGTTTTGCAGCTATTTTATTAGCAGCAACAAGTGTAACCTATGCGGCGATCGATTCTAAACCGATTACTCAAGTTGATCAGGTAAAAGGAAAAGAGATTGTTATAGAAGGTAAGGGTAACAAACGTACGATTAAAGTGACTGCTAATGATGTGGTTAAAATAGAAGGTCTGGAAAATACAGTGACGATCGAGGGTTCTTTTGCAAAACTCGAAATTGAAGGTGCAAGTAACTCCGTCAACCTAGACGATGTCAAAAAAGTGAGTGTAGAAGGTATGGGTAATAAGGTCAATGCTAATCATGTTGATATCGTACATGTGGAGGGGACTCAAAACCATGTGCATTATAAATCATCAAAAAATAAGACAGGTAAGGCGGATACTAAAATAGAAGGTATTGATAATATGGTGATGAAAATTAAGTAATCATTTTTTATTTTATCATGTTATGAAGGGACTGATTTATTTAATCGGTCCTTTTTATTTAATCATAGATTGAAAAAAAAACACGCTTTAAGCGTGCGACAACTTGTTCAATAAAATTCAGGTTAATCTTCTCCTGATAATAAATCATCTCCATCAAATGTAAATTCGATTGCATCTGTGTAGCTTTCTAAAGCTGTTAATTCAAAGTCTTTAATCATCTCTTTTAATTTTTAATTACCATAAAGATAAGTTTGTGTTTTTACCATACGGTAAATCTGATGTGAAGTTTATGTTAAGTCTTTCAAAATAATTATCTAGTTAACATAACTATGGCTTTTATGGTGCAGTATTCATATATATCAGTTTGTAATCACTCGTTTTTTAAAAGAAAAACCTATCTTAGTGAAATTACATGATGTAGGTACAATCGTCATTTTGATGCCTACTTTTTTTTCCATATTGATCACTAAATGATAAAGTCTTCATGTCAAATTTAATTAATTTAAAAATTTTCAAGCAGTTTTTACAATCTAGTAATACGGGAGGTATTCTGTTATTTATCTGTGTTATTATTTCCTTGATTATTGCGAATACTCCACTGGCAACTTCGTTTAATAATTTATTAAATACAACAGTCGGATTTGAAACAGAAAATATTCATTTAAACTACTCCATACTGCTTTGGATTAACGATGGATTAATGGCGATATTTTTTCTATTGGTTGGTTTAGAAATAAAACGCGAATTGGTTGAGGGAGAATTATCATCTCCTAAAAAAGCATTATTACCAATTTTAGCAGCTGTGGGTGGTGCTATTCTGCCCGCGCTCATATACTTGTTCATTAATAAAGGACTACCGACAGAGCATGGTTGGGGAATTCCTATGGCTACCGATATCGCTTTTGCATTGGCTGTTATTACGCTATTGGGTAAACGGGTTCCAGCTAGTTTAAAGATTTTCTTGGCAGCCTTAGCTATTGTAGATGATTTACTAGCCATTTTAGTCATTGCTTTGTTTTATAGTGGTGATTTACATTACAGCTATTTATTTATTGCTTTAGGTATTTTCGCATTCTTATTACTGTTGAACTTTTTGGGAGTTAAGAAGATCTGGGCATATTTGATACCGGGCATATTTATTTGGTATTTTATCCATCATTCTGGCATACATGCAACAATAGCTGGTGTATTGGTGGCGCTGACATTACCAACTAATGCGACTGATGATGAATCTCCATTAGAAAAATTGGAGCACATCCTTACTTCCCCAGTAAATTTTATTATTATCCCTCTTTTTGCAATTGCTAATACCAACATCACGATTCATAGTGAAATGGTTGGGGGATTGACAACTGCTTTAGGAGTCGGTATCATCGGGGGACTGCTCGTTGGGAAGTCTGTTGGGATCTTAGGTATATCTTATATTGCTACAAAATTGAAACTATGCACCTTGCCTGAAGGAGCAAATTGGAAACATATCTTTGGAGTCGGTTTACTCGGAGGAATCGGATTTACAATGTCGATTTTTGTCTCTATACTCGCATTTACAGACCCTATGCTCATTGAGGAAGCAAAATTTGCTGTACTGATCGGGTCCTTATTTTCAGGAGCAATCGGCTACTTATTTCTCGCTAGCATTGGAAATAAAAAACCAGTATAATACTAGTCATCGAGATCCATTTTAAGAAAGTAAAGAATAAATCATATCAAGGGCTTGTGCAATACAATTGTACAAGCCCTTTTCTTTACAGAAATATTTCTCATCTAAAATATTAGGAGTTACATGTAACACCTTGCTAAATCCTCATCTTGAAAAAAAAAACCTTTAAAGTTTATAATATATTTAGAAAAGATAACAAAACTTTTTAAGTAAATAATAAATCTTATGTCATCATTAAATTTAACATATGATTAGCATTTATATATCGATCGTTTGATAAAACTTGAAAGTAGAAATCATTATTGTCTTTTTTTTGTTACAAAATGTATTTGTTACAATAAGTGTATATAATTTTATTCGCTATATATCAGTGTGTTATATATGATTTGAAAAGATATTTAACAAATAATTATGAAATTTCAATCGATTGCGTACATTTAATTAACAACTAAACATGTAGTGCTAGGGGAGATTCTTCAAGAGGATATAGCACTGATTAAATTACCAAATTAAACCTTTTTCACATTATGAGAAAACTACTACAGTTTCTTAATGAGGATTTTATTGAGCATAAAAAATCGATAAAATACTCTCTTTGGGCATCTACCGCGCTTGTATTGATTAGCCATCAAACCTTAGGTAACCCAATGTCCAAATTTGCCAATGCTACAAATTATGTAGTAAGCGCTCAAGCAGTACAAAAACCTATTCGAGGAAAAATTCAAGATGCGGCCACTAAAGAAGCAATAGCTGGAGCAACAATTAAAGTTGTGGGGAAAACGACGGCCACGTCTTCCGACGCGGATGGTAATTTTCAGATTGATGCAGCTGTAAATGATGTATTAGAAATTACTTATGTCGGATTTTCAAAACAGACAGTGAATGTCACGTCCACTTCATTACCTCTTGTTATTGGAATGTTAAGTCAAAGTGATAATCTGGAAGAAGTCGTAGTAACTGGATACGGTACACAACGGAAAAAAGATTTAACAGGTGCAGTATCTGTGGTCAATGTGGATCAATTAAAGAGTACGCCAGCAGCAAGTGCTGTAGAATCTTTACAGGGTCGAGCTACCGGTGTTCAGGTGGTTACAGACGGTGCGCCAGGATCTACACCACAGATTAAAATTCGTGGATATAGTACCATCAACAATAACGAACCGTTGTATATTATTGACGGAGTGCCTTACGAAGGGAAGTTAAGTTGGTTGAATCAAAATGATATAGAGTCTATGCAAGTGCTGAAAGATGCATCAGCGGCTTCTATCTATGGTTCTCGAGCAAATAATGGTGTTGTGATTGTGACCACAAAAATGGGGAAATCGGGTAAGCCACAAATTAATTTGGATGCCTACTATGGATTACAAGTACCTAATAGTAGTCGGTTTCCGAAAATGTTGAGTCCGCAACAAGTTTTAGATATTGAAAATAGATTGGATGGAAAAAACAATACTTTACCAGATTATATAATTGCAGGTGCAGCACTCGGCAATGCCATTACACCTGCTGACCTTGACATGTCAAAATATAAATACAATGCTACAAGTCGTTCCGACTTTTATCAAATCACAAAAGCAAATAAAGCAGGAACAAATTGGTTCGATGCTTTATCTCAAAATGCACCTACGCAATCTTATCAATTGAGTGCTACAGGGGGTGGTGAAAATGCAAATTATGCCTTTTCAGGAGGATATTTAAAACAAAAAGGTACCATTGTTCATACGGGTTTTGAAAAATATAATATCCGTTCAAATATGTCATTTTCGGCTTTTGATAAGAAATTGAGATTTGGTGAAAATATGCAATACTCTTTTACTGAAGGCTTTGGTATGGGAGTAAATACGAATACTGCAGGAGATTATATTGGAGAAGGAAGTGCACTTGGTTTCGCTTACCGTATTCACAATTTAATTCCTGTGTATGACGAAGGTGGAAATTTTGCAGGATCGGTCGGTGGACAATATGGTAATGGAGAAAATCCTGTAGCAATAGCTTATCGTGCAAAAGATAATAAGAATAAGAGTAATCTGTTTTTTGGAAATGTGTATGGTGAGTATGATTTGCTTAAAGGTTTGACTTTACGTACGAGTATGGGTATGAAGTATGAAAATTATAATACGGTTTCATATACTTATCCCAATCCAGAATTTACAGAGGGAAGCTTTAATAATGGAATGAATGAAGCTTCTGGAATTAATAAAGAGTGGACTTGGACAAATACGTTAAATTATAAAGCTGTAATTAATGATGACCATAACCTCAATATCTTATTGGGAACAGAGGCGATAGAGAATCGATATAGACAAATATCTGCTAGAGGAAATGGTTACTTTACAACATCCAGTTTAGATTATTTTTATATCAATTCTGCTTCAAGAGATGTTTTTGGAAATGGAGAAGGAACAGTGGGAGCACTATTCTCCATATTTGGAAAAGTAGACTACTCGTATAAAGATCGTTATATTTTTAGTGGAACTGTAAGACGAGATGGATCTTCTACTTTTGGACCTGATAATAAGTATGGGGTATTTCCAGGAGTAAGTGCAGCTTGGCGCTTGTCTGAAGAAGAGTTTTTAAAAGGCTCCTCTTGGTTGAATGATCTAAAGATAAGAGCTGGTTATGGTGTAACAGGAAATCAGCGGATTCCACAAAATCAATATGTGAATCGTTATCGGGTAGAAGTGAATGCATCCTCTTATCCGATCAATGGACCACTTACTTCAGGGGTATGGCAAAATGCATATAGTAATCCTGCGATCAAATGGGAGCAAGCTTCTGCACTAAACCTGGGATTGGATTTTTCAATTATGAATGGAGATTTTGATGGATCATTTGACTGGTATAATAAGAAAACCACGGATATGCTCTATCCACTTCCTTTGCCAGCAGTTGCCGCAGGAAGAGCAGATGCACCTTTTGTCAATATCGGTGATATGCAAAACAAAGGAGTTGAGTTCTCTTTAAATTATCATTACGGTAAGAAACAAGAGAAACCTTTCACCATAGATCTTTCGGCAAATATCTCTAAAAACGTCAATAAAATTGTGTCTTTAGCGCCATCTATTAGTCAACAAGTATACGGATCATTCCGTAGTATGGAAACATCGATATTGAAAGCCGGTGAACCATTAGGCGCTTTTTATGGATATCAAGTGGTCGGCATATATCAAGATGCCGCTGATATCGCAAGTGCTCCTTATGCTGATGGAAAATCAAGAATTGGAGGACTTAAATATGCAGATATCAATGGTGACAATGTCATCGATGCTAATGATAGAACGATCATCGGAAGTCCTCACCCTGATTTTGTCTATTCATTAAATATCAATGCTACTTACAAAAACTTTGATTTTATGGCCTATTTCTATGGTTCTAAAGGAAATCAAAATTACGAAGCAACACGTTACTTCACTGATTTTGGTGTTTTCAAAGGACAAAAAAGTGTTCGCGTTTTAGATGAATGGAGTCCAACGAATACAGGAAGTATGATTCCATCGCAGGTCAATGATGCTTCACCATATGAGTATGCCTCTTCAAGTTATTATGTACAAGATGCTAGTTTTTTAAAGCTTAAAAATTTACAGGTAGGGTACAATTTACCAGTTCAAAATCTATTTGGAGGAAATAGTTCGATACGCAAATTTAGAATGTATTTTGCGGTTACGAATTTGTTTACTATTACCAAGTATGAAGGTTTGGATCCAGAGGTAACTGCTACTCCTTCAGATTATCCTGCACTAGGTGTTGATTTTGGTGTCTATCCTCAGTCAAGACAATATATGTTAGGACTTAGTTTAGGTTTCTAAAGCTTTATTAATTATTAAAATTTAAATATCATGAAGAAAAAGAATATATATATGATACTGGGAGCCACTACACTTTTATTTGCATCATGCGGTAAGGGGTTTTTGGAAAAATTCCCACAGGGAGAGTTGGCCGAATCACAAGTTGAAAATGCAAAGGGAATTGAAGGGGTACTGATTGGCGCTTATGGGATTCTGAATGGAAATGTAAGTGGAACTTGGGGAAACTATTCATCTGCGCCTAGTCAATGGTTATTTGGTGAAGTTGCAGCTGACAATGCCCATAAAGGTTCTACTTCTACCGATCAACCCAATATGAATATGATCGAATTTCATACACCCAACAGCTCAAATGATAACTTGAGCCAAATGTGGGAAGTGTATTATGAAGGCGTATTGCGAACGAACAACACTTTGCGTCTATTAAAAGTAGATCAGGCTGGAGCCAAAACCATCACGGCAGCGCGAGCAAAAGAGATTGAAGGTGAAGCAAGAGTATTAAGAGCACATTATTACTTTTATCTATGGAGAGTCTTTAAAAACTTGGTATATGTCGATGAAAATACCACTTCAGATGAAGCAAAAGTAAAGCCTAATAAAGATGATGTATTGCCCAAAATAATAGATGATCTTAAGGTTGGTATTGAAAATTTACCTTTAACAAAAATTAATCAGGAGTCTGGTCGGATGGATAAAAATATCGCAAAAGCATATTTAGGTAAAGTGTATCTATACCAAAAGAAATATCCTGAAGCGCTTGTGTTGTTCAAAGAAGTTATGGCGGGTAAAGATATTCTAGGAATGCCTTTTCAAAATAACTTTGATGTGCTGAATGAGGATGGACCAGAAGCATTACTCGTGGCTAAACATGCGATCAATCCTGATGGAAGTGGTGACAATGCAAATGTCGGAGATATGCTAGCTGGTTTAAATGGAAATAATCCTGTTGGATGTTGTGGTTTCTATCAACCTACCATTGACTTGGTAAATGCTTATAAAGTAGATGCCAATGGTTTACCTATGTTAGATGGCTCTTACCGTACAAATCCTTATAAATCAGATTTCGATGCAGCATCGCCATTGACGTATAAATTGGATACTACTTTACGTTTTGACCCACGTTTGGATTATACCGTAGGTCGTAGAGGTGTGAGATATCTTGATTACGGTGTAATGCCAGGAAATGCTTGGATCAGAGAGGCATCAAGTGGTGGTCCTTTTGTTGGTATCAAAACCATGATACCACAGAGCCAATTTGCAAGCCATACAGCTTCTGGTGCAGCATATATCACGGATTTGGACGTTAATATTATACGCCTAGCCGACGTGATATTGATGGCGGCAGAGTGTGAAGTGGAAGCCGGAAATTTGGCAGGAGCGATGAATTATGTGAATGCAGTGCGTACTCGTGCAGCAAATTTGCCAGCTAAAAAAACAGCGTACAATAATAATGCGGCGGTCTATGTAGTAAAACCATACTTATCTTTTCCTGATGCAACCTATGCACGTAAAGCCGTTCGTTTTGAGCGTCGATTAGAGTTAGCGATGGAAGGACATCGTTTTTATGATTTAGTTAGATGGGGAGAAGCAAAGTCGACATTAGAAAGCTATTCAACTTTTGAAGGAGGTATTTTGCCAGCATATAAAGGTCTGAATTTTAAACCTGAAAATGAATATTTCCCAATTCCTCAAACGCAAATTGATAGAAGTGGAGGAGCTTTAACACAGAATACAGGATATTAATCATCCTTTTTTAAACAATAAAAAGTGGCTTGCCTGATTTCAGGCAAGCCACTTTTATATACTAATACTTATGAGATTTATTTGATTCTAAAAGAAATGTTATGGCGATCCCTATACGCTCAAGATGTCTATTGATAAAAGTGATCATTTTTAAGATGCCCTTTCCCTCAGATAAATAAAGGAACTCAATTTGCTCTTTAATCTTCTGAAATTTATCTACTGATAACTTAGAGTGATCTTAGATCTGCAATAAATGCATCTACATTTTTTTCATCTGTTGCCCAAGAAGTGATTAATCGAATTGCTGCATGATCATCATCGATTTCCTTCCATACATAGAATAGATAATTTTCATTAAGTTTCTGGATAACATCTTTTGGTAAAATAGGAAAGATCTGATTAGTCGTTGAATTTGTTAAAAAAGAAAACCCTTTCGACTGTACAGCGTCCACTATTTTCATGGCCATGGTGTTTGCATGCTTTGCCAAGTCAAAATATAGATCATGCCTAAATAACTCTAAAAATTGTATTGCTAGTAAACGTCCTTTAGCAAGCATGGCACCTTTCTGTTTCAATACATATTCAAAATCGAAGGCTAGTTCTGGGGTACTAAAAATAACCGCTTCTCCCAATAATGCACCATTTTTTGTTCCACCGATATAGAAGATATCTGTTAATCTTGCGATATCAGCGAGTGTCATATCATTATTTTGCGCCATGAGTGCATGCCCCAATCGAGCACCATCGAGATAGAGTAACAAATTATTGGTCTTGCAGCATGAAGATAAATCTTCTAATTCACTTTTTGTATATATGGTACCGATCTCAGTCGAATTGGAAATATAAACCATTCTTGGTTTTACGACATGTGGCTTTAGTGCATATTCTTTTAATGCGTTTTGGATATCTGAAGGTCTTAATTTACCATCTTCCGTTTCTACTGCAATAACTTTATGTCCCGTTGCTTCGATAGAACCGGTCTCGTTGGCCGAAATATGTCCTGTCTTAGCACTTATAACCGCTTCATGTACACGAAGTAGAAAAGAAATTACGATGAGATTTGTTTGTGTACCGCAAGAAAGAAAATGTATCGTAGCATGAGGATTTTTTATTTTTTCCTTTAATACCTCTTTAGCTTCAATACCATATTCATCTTCACCATAGCCCAGTTGTTGTACGAAATTTGTTTCTATGAGTTTAGTTAAAATATTGGGGTGTGCACCCTCAGAATAGTCATTTTTGAAATTATACATTTTTTAATATTTTCCTACGTTCTTTATCTATTCAAGTAGCTTTTATATAGCCTATGTAAAGATAAAATATAATTGATAAATTCATAACACCATAATTTTCTTAATGGGACTAGCTTAAGTTGAAAGGTGCTGATTTGAATATGGTATAAAATAAAAAATCACGGAATTATATTTCCGTGATTTTTAAAATCTTTTAGGAACCTGGCTCCTTTAACCTTTTTTCTTTTTCATGGTCATTTTAGCTTTTTTGCCAGCGCCATAATTATAGGTCTTGCTATTGCTTTCTTTCTTTTGATGAAAAGCTGCACCACGACTGTCAGGATTTTCTTGATCGATAAGCGTAGGATTTTCTTTTTTCGCGCTATAAATTGATAATTTTTCGGGTAAATCAAGTACCTCCATTTTTTGACCTACGATTTGTTCAATTTTTTTGACTTCGGGCAATTCCAGATCAGTTGCGAAGGTGAAAGCCAATTGCTCTTCATCATGAGATTTAATGATTCGTTGAATAAGCGTATCGTTATGCTCAGGTATTTCAAAATGGAAGATATAAGGTATACCTGATAGATCTAATTCTTCAGTTCCTTCATTGGCAACAATCAAAATTCGATGTGCGTTATCCTGTTTGAATAGATCGATATCATGAATGTTTTTATCTTCAAAAAATAGGGGGTTGAAGATCAGAATCTCTTCATTGTACTTACGGTGCAAGCTTTTTCCTAACTTTTGCGCAGTAAGTTTACTATTAACAAAAATAATAACTTTATCAAACACTTCGTTATCCAGCATCAAGCTATTGAGAAGATTGATTTTAGTTGTGAAATTGGGTACTTGATAAAGAAATAAGTCATGAACGTTAAGTTTTTCTGATGCCAATTCCTCCACTTCAATAAGGGCAGGAGTAACCATAAAACTATCGATCATCTGATGTAATTTTTCGTGCTCTACAGTACTAAAAATTAGATGTTGACATTTTTTACAGCTTTGTACAAGTTCCTTGACAGGGGTGATCATTCCATTTTTTATAACCTCTTCGGCATCATCGATAATGAGGGTATGGATTAAATTGAGATTTAAGCCTAGTTTAAGATAAACAGCTCTTGCTCTATTGGGCGTCGAAACAACGATTTCAACACCTGCAACGAGCTTCTCAATCTCCTGTTCCATACTTCCTCCAGCCCGTAAGCCGATAATACTAAGGTCTTTATTTTTACTGATCAAATAAAATTGATCTACAATATTCTGAACGCGTTCTTGATCCGGTGCCAAAATTAAAACTTTGGGCGCATCAGGAACATTAAATTTAAGTCCAGAAAGTACACTGAGTACGTAAGTAGTCGTTTTTCCTGAACCCTCAGGACCGATAGCGATGATATCTTGACCTCCTAATATCCGTGACATCGATTTTACCTGTATTTCCTTTGCTGTTAAATAACCCAAGTCTTCCATGGATTTTTGTAACCGCTTGCCTAATTTTAATTTATCGAGAGACACTTTATCGTCGTATTTAATGAATAATGGTCAAAGTTACTCAAAAAAAACTTTGCAAATACCTGAATATAGACCTTTATCGTATATTAATTGATCAAGAGAGAGGCAAAGCGATGGAGAGAGGTTTGCATTTTTTCCTCTTACTTCAATAAATCAAAATCTTTTCATGGTGATAAGTACTCTTTTGATTACAGGTGTACGAAATTGCAAAATGTGGGGTTGATGATCAAGCTACCAAAGATCTTTTTACCCCCCCCCTATTTAAGTTTGTTTCATCAACTTCTTTTATTGTCTTATTATGATTATCTTTAAAAAAAAGCATATTTGACGTTATTGAAAGGAGGACAGATGTCCGCACATGTAGAAAAGTATTCATTTGTATTTCAACCTTGTGAAAAAGGTATTCAACTTGTAAAATCTATCAAAGAAAGTTTGAAAAATAAGATTGGATGGTTTTCAAGCTGTCATTCGTTGGCCCATATTACGATCTGTGAATATCAGGCTGATATGGATATGTTATCGCATATAAAAAGACAAGTTGCTGAAGTTCTAAAATTTGAACAATCACAATATGTCTATTTTGATGAATATCAGGTTTTTCCACAAAATGGTACATTTTATATTGCTCCAGCATTAAAATCAAAACAATTTTTGAAAAAGAAAATGGAAGCAATAACTCAGTTAGATTTTGCAACTGAGCTTTATAAGAGTGAAGAACCGCACTTGACTGTAGGGCGAAAACTGGATCAAGAAAAGTTAGCGATAGCTTCTGAAAATCTGAAAGCAGTTGATTTGGACTTTTTTTGTTCCAGTATTTTTTTGCGTAAGTTTAATCCTATTCGAAAGCAATACGATATCATAGAAGAGTTTAAGTTTGGGAATTTTCAAAAACCGCCCGTTGAAGTGGGACAATTATCCTTTGATTTTTAATAAAAGGGGTAAAAATGTAGTTTTTAGTTTAAGGATTTATATCTTTATTTCCAAAAGATAGATCAGGTTTAAATTACAATAAATTGCTACATGAGTAAAGATCCTTACCAACATGAAAAATCTCTTTCTGACGTACACGAAAGTGTTGAAATCATTAAGGATAAGTCAAAGATTAAGAAAGTACTCAGTTTTTTTGGACCTGCTTATCTGATCAGCGTAGGGTATATGGATCCTGGCAATTGGGCTACAGATTTGGCAGGTGGAAGTCAGTTTGGCTATGCTTTACTCTGGGTACTATTGATGAGTAATATTATGGCTTTGCTACTGCAGAGTTTATGTACACGATTAGGTATTGTACGACGTAAAGATCTTGCACAATGTAATCGAGAAACATATCCAAAGCGCATGAATTTTGTGCTTTATATCTTAGCAGAAATTGCGATCGCAGCATGTGATCTTGCCGAAGTATTGGGGATGGCGATAGGGCTTAATCTTCTTTTCGGGATCGATATCCTTTGGGGTGTTTTGATCAGTTTTGCCGATACATTTCTAATCATGTATTTGCAGAAGCTGGGTATGCGTAAAATGGAGCTTTTCATTATAGGACTGATTACCATGATCGGGATGTGTTTTATGGTAGAAATGTTTTTGGTGCAGCCTGATTTTAGTGAAGTTGTGACTGGCTTTATACCCAGCTTGCCCAATAGCGCTGCGCTGTATATTGCCATAGGGATTATAGGTGCAACTGTCATGCCCCACAATTTGTACCTACATTCTGCATTAGTACAAACTCGAAAAATAGAGAGAGATGATCATTCGATTAAAAAAGCCATTAAATATAATTTTTTCGATAGCGCGATCGCTTTAAATTTAGCATTTTTAGTGAACGCTGCCATCCTCATTCTCGCATCAGCAGCTTTTCATAAAAATGGAATGCATAATGTTGCAGATTTAGAAGATGCTTATCATTTATTGGGAAAAACATTAGGAACAGATCTAGCACCAAAATTATTTGCAATTGCGCTGATACTAGCAGGGCAGAGTTCCACCGTGACAGGAACTTTAGCAGGACAAATTGTAATGGAAGGATACTTGAGGTTACGGATTAGTCCAACATTAAGAAGAATTATTACGCGCCTGTTAGCCATTATACCTGCTGTATTGGTTATTTTGATTGCTGGAGACTCTCAAGTTGGTTCCTTACTCATTTTTAGTCAGGTTATATTAAGCATGCAATTGGCATTTGCAGTAATTCCTTTAATTCATTTTGTGAGCGATAAGGAAAAGATGGGCAATTTTGTTATCAAGCCTTATGTACAAGTGTTAGCATGGTTGATCGCAACTATTATTGCAGTGCTTAATATAAAGTTGGTATATGAGGAGATTACTGAGTGGATTGTCAAGTATGACTCCCTATGGCTGACCAGTATATTAATTCTTGGTGCGATGGGTATGGTGGGACTATTATTGATGACACTTCTATATCCAATCCTTCACAAAAACAAACCCATTGAATTAGATGTACATCCCCCTTTTGAGGATTTGAAATTTGAAGAGCCAAAAGTATTTAATAAGGTTGTTCTGGCTTTGGATTACTCGACTTCAGATACTAAAGCTGTACAATATGCGCTTTCGATTGCCAATCCAGATTCCCATTTTATTTTAGTGCATATCGTGGAAAGTGCGGGTGTAAAGTATACTGGAGAGCCCACAGATGATCTAGAGTCTAGACAAGATATGGAAAGACTGAAAAAATACGCACATTTTTTTTCCGATCGAGACTATCAAGTGGATCTGGAACTGGGATATAATAATCGTATTTCATCCATTGCTAAAATCTGTGAACAATATCAAGCTGATTTATTAATCGTTGGTAGTCATGGACATACTGGTGTGAAAGATTTTGTCTTTGGTGAAACTGTAAATAAATTGAGACATACCGTAAAAATACCTGTGTTTATCGCACAATAACCTGATATGATAATTATTTAAGGTAGAAGATATTTGAACTGTTCGTTATCTTTTTTATCTTAGTTAATAAGTTAAAAATGCGAATGGAAAATATTAAACAGATTTATATAGAAAAAGAGGTAGCACATTTCCTTAATCTTTCTATGTATCAAAATCAGATTACTTTTTTAAGCAATTTGATGATTTCTTCTAAAAGTGATCAAATTTTAGATAAAATTCGTATTGACATTGATACAGATGAACCTTGGATGGAACCTTATTCCTACCAACTCGCATATTTACCTGTAGGTTTATCGGTTAAAATACCGACAGATAAGATCATGATTAAACCTGCTTATTTTATTCAATTAAGTGAGGTTGAACGCAGTTTTTATCATATTCGAGTGTATCAAGATGAAGATTTATTGACAGAGGAAACTGTCGAAATTGAATTACAACCGATGTCTTTCTTTGGTGGTTTTAATGCACTTCCTGAATTATTAGCTTCCTATGTAACACCAAACCATCCTTATATTTATAATATAAAGAATAAAGCAGTAGCATATTTAGAAGAGCAAAATTTGCCAGTTAAATTTGAAGGTTATCAATATGAAGATCCTGTACGCATATTGGAAATGATGCGAGCTATATATAAAGCCATTCAGTCGGAACAGATTGTATACAGTACCTTGCCTCCAAGTTATGAAGAACGGGGCCAACGGCTGCGTTTGCTTGATGTGATTGCTAGTAAGCGTTTTGGTAATTGTATTGATATTAGTTTATTGTATGCAGCTTGTCTAGAAGCAATAGATCTAAACCCAATCATAATCGTGACTAAAGGACATGCCTTTGTCGGCTGTTGGCTTCATAATGATAAATTTTCTGAAATTATTAATGAAGATAAAACGGCTATAACTAAACGTTTTGCTAAAGGAATAAGTGAAATTGTTGTCATTGAGTCGACCAGTGTCTGTAAAGGCATTTCTATCAGTTTCAATGAAGCAATAGATCTCGCTGAAGCGAATCTGGTCGAAAAGGATGACTTCGTTTTATCAATCGATATCAAAAGAGCTCGAGCTAGTGGTATAAAACCACTTCCTTTGAAATTAGATGCTAGTATGAGTGAACTTTCAGAACTGATCGTAAGAAATGCAAGTGTCAAAGAAGAAAAGATTGAAGTTGGTAAGATTTATGCCGAAAAAGAACTGAACGGGAATAAAATCATTAGTAAACAGAAGATCTGGGAAAGGAAACTATTGGATCTGTCATTGCGCAATAATTTACTTAATCTGCGCATGACAAAAAACATGTTACAGATCATGGATGTGAATATTCATGATTTAGAAGATCTATTAGTAGATGGAAAGAGCTTTTCGATTAGTGCAAGTGCAAATGCTCCCCTGTTAAAACAGTATAGTATCTTGAATGAGACTATGCATGCGTCATCTCCAGCATATCAACTAGCGCAGGAAGAATTGGCACATAATCGTTTGATTTCTTACTATCATAATGAAGATTTGGATACCATCCTCACACACATTTATCGAAATGCCAAACTATCTATTGAAGAGAACGGATCCAGTACACTTTATTTAGCGATTGGATTATTGAAATGGCGAGATAAGAAAACACCTAGTCAAATCAGGTCTGCACCAATAATTTTGATTCCTGTAGAATTGACACGTCGGTCCATCAATAGCAAATTTATACTTCGTAGCCGAGAAGAAGAGGCGATGATTAATATTACTTTGTTGGAATTTCTACGTCAAGAATATGAACTTGATTTGAGTGATCTGGAAGAACTCCCGAGAGACAACAAAGGTATTGATGTCACTCAAGTAATTGCCCAAATACGTAGAGCGATCATGGGACTGAAAGGCTGGGATATTGCCGATCAAGTGATCTTAGGTAATTTCTCTTTTAATAAATTGATCCTATGGAATGATATTGCACATCAATCTGAGCAGATAGCACAAAGTACAATTGTTCGGAGTCTGATAGATGGTCAATTGCGACTAGATGTTGAAGAAAAAGAAAGCACATTAGATTTTGATAATATTCATCCTGCAGCATTGGCATTACCAATTGCGACAGATGTTTCGCAATTAGCAGCTATTTACGCTTCAAGTGAAAATCAAAGTTTTGTCCTGCACGGACCTCCAGGTACAGGAAAGTCACAGACGATTACCAATATCATTGCCAATGCCCTATATCAAGGCAAGAAAGTCCTTTTTGTAGCGGCAAAGAAAGCGGCCTTGGATGTTGTATATAAACGATTGGCAGCTATCGGATTATCAAATTTCTGTTTGGAACTACATTCCAATAAAGCAAAAAAATCAGACGTACTTGCGCAACTTGCTGAAACATTAGAACTTCCTAAGTTGTTGGACAATTTTGATTTTAATGAAGAAGCTAATCATTTAATAAATGCTAAAAGAGAGCTTCAAGTATATATCGAACAATTGCATGCACAACAGACGGTGGGTTGGACGTTATACGATAGTATTATTGCAATTACCACATTAGAATCCTATAGTTTTTCTAAAATTGATTTACCAAAAACAATTTTTGATACGCTCACCAATGAGAAATGGCGATCGTGGAGAGATTTAGTGATCGATTTATATTCTGTATCACAGATCATAAATAAGCCTAGTCGTAATCCATTTAGGGGAATTGCCCTTACCAATTACTCAACGGCTATCCAACAACAAGTAGCATCCTCATCCCTTCAATTGAAACAAAGTTCGGAAGAGTACGAATCGGTCATGAGCCGTATTATTTCAGCTATTGATCTCCCTATTCAAGTGTTTTCTTGGTCAGATCTGAATCAGTTTAATCAATTGGTAAATTCCTTATTAAAACTACCAGAAACGGGATTGTCACTTTGGCGGGTACTCCTTAATCAACAACAGGAAGAAAAGATACAAAAGTGGTTACTTGATTTTGAAAATTTTCAAACTAAACGTCGCGTTTTATTAAGTATTGCCCATAAAAGTGTTTTAGATGCTAATTTAACAGCATTAGAATCAATTTGGAATAAAGCAAAACAAACTTGGTTTTTTCCAAAATGGTTAAAAAAGAGACAGGTACAAAAAGGATTATCGACCTATAGCAGCAAGCTTTTAAATGAAGATGCAGCATTAGATCAATTCTTTTCCGAGGTCAATGCATATCAACAAATTACTGATGTAGTCAAATCAAGAGAATATGATTTCATTCGTCAAGCATTATCCAATTCTTATATGGAGGAGGAAACGGATTTAGGCTATATCAGAAAACAAATTGAAGGAATAAAAGCCTTAAATGAATTATTGAGACCCCTATTAATTTCACCTTTGGAAGAGGTTGTCTCGCAATGGATAGCAAATTCGAAAAGCAACATCAAGCAGTTGATGCCAAACCAAGAGCAAGCACTGCTCCATGTCTCAAAGGCGTGGGATACCTTACTTAGTGATACCCATCAATTTCAACAGGAAACGCAATTGGATATCCGATCCTATCCAGTTCAAATCGATTGGTTGACTGAAATAAAGGAAAAAATGGCTGGTATAGTAGCACATATTGATGCCCTCAAAAATTGGACGAACTATTCTAAAATAAAAGAAAAAGCGATTGAATTGGAATTAGGATGGTTAATAGACCGCTATGAAAATGATGAAATACAACAAGAACATTTCGTGGAGCACTTTGACTATAGTATTCACTATAATCTAGCCAATCATGTAATCGCTTCTCATGATGCATTAAATATGTTCAATGTTCGATTATTTGAAGATAAAATTTCGAAGTATAAACAGATTGCTCATGGATTCACTGAATTGACAAAGAAAGAATTGTTGTTGCGTCTAAATAAGGACTTGCCAAATACGGTGCAGGAAGCCGTTCAAGGTGCTGAATTAGCAGTGCTACAACGTGCTATCAAAAATAGGGGACGAGGATTAAGTATAAGAAGATTATTTGATCAGATACCGAATTTACTACCTCGATTGGCTCCCTGTATGTTGATGAGTCCTATATCTGTAGCGCAGTATTTTGAAGTAAATCCGGAGCAATTTGATTTGTTAATTTTTGATGAGGCGTCACAATTACCAACTTGTGAGGCCGTAAGTTCTCTAGCAAGGGCTAAACATGCAGTAATCGTAGGAGACCCAAAGCAAATGCCGCCGACATCATTTTTTATGAGCAATAAAGTCGATGAAGAAAATATAGAAATAGAAGATTTAGAAAGTATTTTGGATGATTGCCTTTCTTTATCTTTTCCATCTAAGTATCTGCTGCGTCATTATCGGAGTAAACATGAGAGTTTGATCGCTTTTAGCAATGCTCATTATTATGACAATAAACTATTAACATTTCCATCTGCAGATGATTTAAATAGCCGAGTTACTTATCAGTATGTAGAAGGATATTATGATAAGGGTAAAAGTCGCCAAAATAAATTTGAAGCACAGGCGATAGTTGATGATATCGCAAAACGGCTTCGTAATGAAAAGTCGAGAAAACAAAGTATCGGTATAGTCACTTTTAGCCAAGTACAACAGAGCTTGATTGAAGATAAACTGAATGAGTTATATCGAAAAGACACCCAGTTGGAATCATGGGCAGTTGAAAGAGACGAACCGATCTTCATTAAAAATTTGGAAAATGTGCAGGGAGATGAACGTGATGTCATCTTGTTTTCTATCGGTTATGGGCCAGATGAAAAAGGTCAACTCAGCATGAATTTTGGTCCTTTAAATCGCGAGGGTGGATGGAGAAGACTCAATGTATAGGGCATAAAAAGAAATGTATCAAAATAGAAAACGGCAAAAACGGCTAAAATCATTGTTAATGATATAAAAAACGGCGTTTTCCTTCATAAACGGCAGTTGTTGTTCGCAAAAAGAAATGTTCCAAAACTACCATTTACTACCATTGAACTACCATTAATATTAACCCATTATCTTTATTGTTAGGCATAACTACCATTAAGGGTATAAAAACGGCTTAAAACGCCTTAAATAACCCAAAAAACGGATTATTATTGCTAAAATGATCTTAAATATTGCCAGTGATCCTATGTGTTTACTGGCTTTTTTATTGGTGTTTAAAAATTGTTTAAATTTTGATAAAATACGTAATAGGGGGACGTATAGGGGGACATAAAGGGGGACATTTTAAGTAAAAAAAATGATAGTTGGCACTAATATATTGCTTTGAAAGTATATGTATTTGCTACTTTTTTGATAATTGAAGGGGTGATATTACCTATATAAATACAAATTGATTTTAATTTAATTGGTTTAAAATCAATAATTTACGTTGTTTTAGGCTGAAAAAACAATACTAAAGGATACACAATTCGTGTAAATTACTGTAAAAAAGGAACTTAATTACATTTAATCTAAGCGAATAGCCCCTACCACTAACGCTATATTTAAAATGTCTGACATTGGCACCTCGAAATCCCCATAATCTGCATTATCAGATCGGCAAATCACAAAATCAGGATTTTCAGATCTAATTAATCTCTTGATCATAGCACCTTGACTCTTTGTGTCAATAACATACACTTTATTCCATTGGATAAATAATCTTTCTCTTACAAACCTACAAGCTACTACATCCCCAGAATTGTATTTAGGATACATTGAGGATCCACGAACATACATTAAGAAATCAACTCCTTTATCATTAAATAATGGAACATTATATCTTTCTTCGATAGTATCGAAATTTAAAGCATAGCCGTTATTTAATGCTGCCCCTGCAAAAGCTTCAACGGGTATTAGTGGGATTGCTTTTTTATCAAAATCTAATTTTGGATTGGGTTTTAAAACATCAAAAGGTGTTGATAACATGGATCCCTCTCCAGATAAAATCCAAACTTTGTTTATATTCTCATCTAAGCTCAAAAGCTTGTCAATGAATTTTTCAGACAGTGGAACTTTCCCATTTATTATTTGAGAAAAAGATGATCTAGTGTAGCCTAAGTGGCTTGAAAGCTCTTTATCGCTCTCAGCAACGTCGTTAAATATTAGCCACTTACAGACCTTTTTAACCCTATCAAGTTGTGTCATTTCTAAACTCATTCTAAAAAAAATAACTTTTGTTTCGATTTAATTTGTTTTAATCGAAACAATGTTTATATATTTGTCTTAACAAAAAGACAATTTAAGCAATGGACAAAACTAAGAAAAAGAAGGATAACTACAATGATGATATTATCATTGAGTTGGTGGGAAGGTACGGTTACACCCGTGACTACGTACTTAAGTCTATTCGTGGAGATAGAACAGGTACGATCCCAACCCGTATCCAAGATGAGTATAACCAATTGGATCGTGCATCTAAAGCAGCAATCCAAAAGAAATCTAATCAATTATAGAAGATAACCGAATTATCATGCAAACATCACCATACGAATATTACAATAATAACTACGGGGTTCGATTGAGCTTTTTGGTTAGTGATGTGGATATACGTCAATCAAATAGCTTAAGTCTGATTACATATAGCGCTTATAAAAAACGTGCTATGCGAATAGATGGATTTAGACTACGTGAAGGAAGAGGTAAGGGAAATGAAGTGCTTGTTAATTTTGAAAAGTTAAATCCCCTGGAGAAACAACTTGTTATCAAAGAATTTGGTGAACCCGCTGCGGCTACTCCGCTTTATCAGTTTAGAGATTTTATTGAACCTGATCAAGCCGCCCTTGCATTTTACAGCAGACATCGTTTAGCAGATCAACGTCCGTTGAAACCTAAAGTCGTAATTGAATATACAACAAATGCACAGGTGCTCAACGCCTGTCACACTATTACGACCAATACAAATGCTAAGCGTAAAGCTTTGGGTGGATCCAGTTCGAAAAATCTTTGGGACAAATTTGCTGAGTGCATCATGCACCTGGATACGAAAGTTTTTCCTCATACTTTGCCAAGTAGTCCATCGCGGTTACGTGACAAGTACAGGAAATATAAAAAGGATGGATATATGTCGCTTATCCATAAAGGCTTTTGTAATGATAACAGCCGTATTGTTACGGTTGATATAGAACGTCTGATCCTGAGCTTGTACATTCAAAGCAACAATCCTTATGTAACTGAGGTAGCAAACGATTACTGGAGATTTTTGGCGGGCGATATTGATATCTACGACTATCAAACAGGTGAGATATACGACCGCACACAGTTCTATGAAAATGGACAGCCCATCACACTGAGTGATGCGACCATTCGCAACTATGTCAATCAGCCTGCTAATCGTGCTGTAGTTGATAAGTTTAGAATGGATAGCCTAACCTATCAAAGTATTCATGAGCCACATGCAAATCGTCACCATGCGAAGTATTCGCTTAGTAAGATCAGTCTTGATGATAGGGATCTGCCTCGAAAGATGCCAAATGGAAACCGTGTCAAAGCTTACTACGCATATGACATGACCAGTGGCTGTGTGATCGGTGCATCCTATAGTCACAGCAAAACCACAGAACTATTTATCGACTGTTTGCGTGATATGTTCCGATTCTTGGATAAAAAGGGATTTGGTATGCCGATGCAGGCTGAGGTTGAACATCACCTTGTCAATACATATAAGGACGATATGATGAAAGCAGGTGTCCTATTCCCTTTTGTGCGCTGGGCTAATCCTGGTAACTCTCAGGAGAAATGGGCAGAGACTGGTAACCGTGTTAAAAAGTACGGTTACGAAAAACGTCATCAGGATGGGATCGGTCGTTGGTATGCTAAGAACAAAGCGAATAAAACCAAAGTTGAAAAAGTATTTGATGCTGAAAATAATACGTACAAAGAAAAAACCTATTCATACGAACGCCTTGTGGGTGATGACAGAGCTGTAATTGAAGAATACAACAACTCGAAGCACCCAAACCAAAAGAAATACAAGGATATGACCCGTATGCAGGTTCTTGAACTGTGCGTAAATCAAAACCTTGCTAATATCGATCGTCCATTGCTTACCAGATTCATTGGTGACAGCGCTAAAACTACGATCCGTAGAAGCCAGTACGTACAGGTACAATATGCAAAGTACGTATTACCTACTGCCGATGTACTTGACAGCCTTGCGCCCGGCAATTATGGCGTCACTGCATATTATCTCAGAAATGATCTTAATGAAGTGGATGAGGTGTATTTGTACCAAGATGGAAATTACATCTGTAAAGCAATGAAGCTAGAAACATTCAATACTGCTAATTCTGAGTGGGAAGATGAAGACAAAGAGATCTACACCGAGCAGATGAAGTATATCAATCATTTCAGAGCTAAGGTAAAAGAGGGCAAAGGATCTTTAGGTCGTGTTCAAACTATGCAGACAACCGAAAAGGGATTCATTGTTGAAACGGTTCCTGATCCTGTCATTCCACCGCCTTCAACATTCGATGATGACATCGATTACGATGCAATTGGAAATGATTCTGATTACCAAAACGCTATTAATTCATTATAAACTCAAAGTTATGATCACTACAGAACAAAAAATAAAGATCGCTCAGGCAATCATCAATAATAGAAAAAACTTTGCAAGCAATGCAAAACAGGCAGTCACATTGGGTATCCACGGATCGATCCTATCTAGGATCATCAATGGTGAAACAGAAGAGATCTTAAGTGATGCCAAATGGACAGGTATTGCCCGTCGTCTGAATGTACAATTGAATGGAGCGCAGGCATGGGTAACGGTCAAAACCAAAGTATTCACACACGTTTACTCGCAATTGGAATTTTGTCAAAAATATTCGCTTTCTGGGATCCTTTGTGATGTTGCGGGAGTAGGTAAAACATATGCCGCTGAAAAATACTGTCAGGCAAATGCCAATGCTGTTTTTGTCGATTGCTCACAATATAAAAGCCGTCAAAGATTTGTCCGCTACATGGCTAAAGAATTAGGAATTGATCATGTGGGAAAATACGCAGATGTATATGCGGATCTCGTATTCCATGTGAATACGATCGGGACTGTATTGATCGTCCTGGACGAGGTTGCAGATCTTGAATATGCTGCCTTTTTAGAACTAAAAGCGCTTTGGAATGCCACACAAGATTCATGTGGATGGTACATGATGGGCGCTGATGGTCTGGAAGCAAAAATGACCAGAAATAAGGATGCTAAGAAAGTAGGTTATGCCGAAATATTTGATCGTTTTGGTGCGAAATATCAACGCATCACCCCGCATGCACTTGCAGATCTTAACGATTTCAAACGAGAGCTGATTGCACAGGTTGGAAAAGCTAATGGCATTCAGGATCTGCAAAAGTTATTCGCAAAAACAGACGGTAGTTTACGACGTATCAAAATCGAAGTTCAAAAATTAAAGACTGCATAAAATGGCTCAACAAATCATAAAAAAAGCTAAGGCTAAGAATGATTTGCCACGTGCCAAGAGCGCCAAAGAGATGCAAGAAATGGTCTTTAAGACCTGGACTTTCACTGGTAAATGGAAAAAGCTATTTGGCGATCCAGAAACAAGCGGTTGTTGGCTGATCTGGGGCGAAAGCTTTAACGGAAAAACCACCTTTATCTTGGAGCTGTGTAACTACCTGACAAATTTTGGTAAAGTGGCTTTTGATTCTTTAGAACAGGGATGGTGTCAGGATACGCAGAAAGCAACAAAGGATGCCGGTTTGGATTCGGCAGGAAGTAAGTTTCACTTTCTACATAAAGAACCAATACCCTTGCTGATAGAGAGGCTAAAAAAGCATAAAAGCGCTGATATCGTGGTACTGGATAGTCTACAATATACGGATATGACCTTCAAGCAGTACGTGGCTTTGAGAAATATGTTTCCTAAAAAGCTTTTTATCATCATCAGTCATGCAGAGGGTAAAGAGCCGGCAGGTTCCGTTGCTAAAAAGATCAAATATGACGCAGCCAAAAAAGTGAGAATAGAAGGTTTCAGAGCATTTGCTCAGGTGCGAGGTAAAGGATCAAACTACATGGATATATGGGCAGAGGAAGCCGCAAAATATTGGAATGAACTGAACTAAACTTTTAATTATGAAAACACTTACAAAAACAATCGAAAAAGCGCTTTCAAAAGTTTCTAAAAAAATAAGCCTGATCGAAAAAACCAATCAGCTGAATGAGACACAGCTATCGGAGATCTGTGGCATGCTACGATGGACAGAGCAACAGTATTGTGATCACCAGTTCGAACAGTATGAGGCTTTTCTTAAACGCGCGATGTTGGGATCTCATGAGTCGATCGTCAACCGTGTACGCTACTCGCCTTTAATGCGTGGACTATGGAACAATGAGTGGATCCGCCGCAATGAAGCATTCTTACCAATGGCTAGATATGCCATGTTTGAAGGTATGGAGATCGACAGAAAAGGAAGGCTATACAATCAGGCTCCAGACGAAGAGGATCTCGAAAGAACTATCGAGGATTACTATACAATTCACAATGGAAAGCTACTGTATTCCAATTTTCAGCTGCTATCAAAATTTCACCACATCATTCAAATAATATACCGTTCAAAATGAAAAAAACAATGTTAGCAGTCATGTGCTGCGCCCTGATCGCCTTGTCGATCTCTTGTAAAAAGAATGAGGCTGTAGAGCCTGAGCCTATCAATATCAAAGCTCCGATCAAATGTATGGGCTGTGTTAGGGATAGTCTGAAAGTAGATATCAATATACACATTACAGATTAACACATCATGTTAGATTCAACACAATTCACAAAAGCGGCTCTTATACTGGGACAAGCTCAGAAAGATATTGAAAAATTGATCGGTGTCAATATATCGCTTCAATTTGAAATTAAAACGGATAAGCAAGTATCTCCAAAAGATGTGATCAGGATAGTAGCTAATGTAACCAATCATGATACAAACGATATAATAGGACAAATTAAAACATATGATTTGTGCTATGCTCGGTATGCTTGCTATTATCTAATGAGGAACTACTTAAACATGACATATCAAAAAATAGGTCAGGTTACGGGCAAAACACATACAACTGTTTTATCAGGTTTGAAGGTTCTTAGTTTCGAAACCAACAATCAGGTATTACAAAAAATTGTCAAACAAAGCGAAGAGGCTTTAATTAAATGGATGAACAAATGAAAGTTCAATTTAAAATCAGTCGAAATCAACTGATCATATGGATCGGCTTTTTGATCGCCACCTGGGATTCTGAAATAAGACCAGATGATATTGCAAAGCGAATTGACTTCCTTCTGTTAAGTAGCCTACTGCATAAGTTGAAGTTACAATCAGTACTGATCAAAGATCGCTACAGTTTCAAATTAGATGCAGCCGATGCGCTTGCATTTGTTAAGCATGCGCAAAACTGTAATACATCACAGATCCACGCTGTGGATCACATTTTAATAAATGAATTAATAGGAATAATTGACCAAAAAACAAAGTAAAAATGAAAAATCAAAAAAAACAACAACTGGAAAAATTAAGAACAGCATTAGCCGAAATGGATACTGACATTAACAGGCTTGTCATTGTTGAGGATGAAAATGTAGTCTTAAAAGCACTTACGTATAAAGATCCGTCAAAATTGATAGCAATGCTTATTTCAGCAATGGAGGATCACCAAGAACTTGCAAATGTCATCAATCTTGCTGCTAAAGGATTTCAAAAATTTTCTCCAAATTCTAGTTCTGACAAAAAGGAAACATCCATAGCAGATTTTAAAATGGCACTAGAGAAATTACCAAAAGGACACCGTGTGTTTTCGGTAGTACATGATGGTGAAGGTATAATGGTCATTGCTTCCGGCAATCCTGTCAAGATATCTTCTGATCTATGCTTAGCTCAGGAGAAAGATGATACGCTCAGATTAATCATGCAATCAGCTGTTGATGTTTATCGCAGTGTTAGTGATTCAAAATCTTCTAGTCGTTATGACTCTGACGATCCAATTGAGTTCTTTCTTAAACAATTCCGTCAAGATTTCAATGCTAATTTCAATCGCAAATCATAATTAAGATGATCGATACAAATAAAATGACAGCAGATGAGCGCAAGGCGCTCATGGCTGAACTGGCAAAGGAAAATAAAGCCGAAAAAGCAAAAAGGTTAAAAGCCAAAAAGAAGTATGAAAGTAATAAAGATACTTCGATTGACGAGCTCATGGAAGAGGCAGTAGAATTGTCACTTGCAATTGCTCGTTTCAAAAAGAAAACCCACGCAGTGATGGATATACACCGTGATTCAATTAATGAGTATGGTGGTATCCGATCCAATAGTCAGGGAGGATTTACGATTGAGAATACTCAAAACAATAAGAGAATTATGAGGCGTCGAGACACTGATCCTAATTGGGATGAGCGTGCAAAAAAAGCCGTAGAACTGATCAAAGAGTTTTTGTTATCCGAAGGCATCAAGAAAACATCCGGACGTGTACACGGGATCCTGATGGGCTTTATCCAAAGGAATCAGAATGGCGATCTGGAGTATGCAAAAGTAATGGAGTTACTCCAGTACGAAGACACGTTCCAGGATCCGCGATGGCTTAATGGTCTACAGCTGATAAAAGAAGGTTATTCCATCACCTTCAAAAAATTTGGTTATGAGTTCAAAACCAAAGACCAAAATGGAAAATGGAACAGATTGGAGTTAAATTTTAGTAGTCTTTAATATGAAAAAAATCTATTTCGAAGACCAAGGTCAAGACTTTCTTTGGTGGGTAATTAATAAGGACGGTTTAGTGACTGATTGTGGTCCATTCCAAAAGCAAGTCTGGACAGGTAATACTGTCGTAGATCATGATCATATCAAAGTTGGTGAAACGATTGATATTATTTTAAAATCTCCTAAAGGTATGCGGGGACTTAATATCAGAGAAGTGAATTACAAAATTGAAAAAATAGAATCAATATGAGCATTTACAGCGATATATCAAAAACAATTGGATGGGACAAGGGTACGAAAGTATCCATCCCATCCATCGATGAGGCAAAGGATCTGCATCACGAAGTTTTAGTTAACAAATCAGCGGAAGCGTTTGAAACGGTATTCAGGTACCATCGTTTTGCTCCAAGCCCAGACGGCGGCGACGATGAAGTGTCAATGAGGTACATCCACTCCGCATATGATGAAGGAAGGAGGTTTTTCCAATGAACATAATTAAAGATGGAACAGGACTACTTGTTTTAATAGTAGTGGTTTTTATTGCAATCCTTACAAGAGCATTTCTTATTAAAAATGGATCAGCATTAATCATTATCATAATATCGGTTTTGATTATAATATTAGTTCGATCATTTATTATCAACCTATCAAAATTACCATTGACAAAGGTTGAATTTGAAGAAAGCGACAAGGATATTGTCACAATCTGGTTAGATGGTGGCGTGGTGGTTAAAGCTGATAAGGACAATGATTTTTGGAAAGATCAGATCGTTATCGATCAAGAAAAATTAGCTGTTGGCAGCGATATGGTTATTTATAATCTATCAAAATTTGCTGTGAGACGTAGTTCATATTTGGTGTTAAAGGTAGAAAAGAAAACTTTGCGATGATAGATATTTACTTCACGGACGATGAGATGGCTGGGTTTCTTCTAGCTCGTGGCTATGTGATCATGGTTGCAGTGGAGGAAATCGAAATAAACCAGTATCAAAATGTTTTTAAAACCAAATTAAAAGAAGTTGTAAAAGCATTTAAAGGCGATTATTCAGAAGATCTGGAAATCGCCTTCAAGAAAGAAATGAAAAATCAATTATTAAAAATATAACAATGAGTAGAATATTAGGAACTGATAGCACTATGAGTGCTGTTGCAAAAATGGTAGAAGGTAATATGGGAGCTATGGAACCTTTGGTAAGAATGCTTCAAGAAGGAAGAAAAATTGATCCTGACGATGGACTGTCTGGTCTATCATCTATATTGATGCTAGACACAATAGGCATATATGGAACAGATATTTATGTTCTTTACAGTGATATATGCAATAAGGATCTAGCAAAGACAATTGCTGTCATAAGATCAGTTCAATTAGGTTTTTTTTCAAGTGGTTTGTTGAAAAAAGCGTGCAGTTATCAAGACTATTCTGGACGTAATATTGTTCCTGTTGACGAATTGTATTTGAAGGTAAAAAGTGTTCAACCAAATTTTGATCTTCAAGATGGAGTTTTACATAAAGGTCGATAATGATCTGTATCTATCTCGTATTAATAGCAACCTATTTTGGAATGACAGAGATCTTAATATTAAAATTGATGATAAGATCATTTATCAAGAAGTGGATTGGCAAACTGGAGAGTTCACAGGAAGAGAATGTGAGAAATTTGTCGAGTATATAAGTGATACATGCACACCTCCGCTTGTTAGGTTTAACAAAAAATATAGTGAAATAATTTAGTATTTATGAAAGCAATTAGTATAAAGCAGCCTTATGCTTCGTTAATAGCTTACGGAATTAAGGACATCGAGAACAGGACATGGAAAACCAATTTTAGAGGTAGGATCTATATTCATGCTAGTGGCAAATCTGCGGGAGATATTCGAAACATCTTAATTCAAGAACAAGAGATGTTGTTGCCTAATTATGCATACCTAGCAGAGAATTATCCAACATCAGCTATTATCGGAGAGGTTGATATCGTGGATTGTGTTATTAATCATCCTAGTATTTGGGCGGAGATTACGGCGGGAGTAGCTTACAATCCTAGTGGCTTTCCTGATGGTCTCCCAACATGTATGGGCACGGGTATAGATGGCTGCATTTATAATTGGGTTCTTGCAAACGCTGTTTTGTATGATGAACCTATTTTGAACGTAAAAGGGAAACTTAGCTTTTGGGATTATGGTTCGTAATTATAAACGTTTTTACGCGATGTGCAAGGCGCTTGATAAAACAAAGGAAGAGGCAGTGTATGAATATTCAAATGGTCGTACAAGCAGTTGTCGTGATCTGTCAGACCGAGAGTTTAACGACTTGTTCAATATGCTAGCCAATCATCAGCGGATTCCTGATAATTGGGATCCACCACCAGGCGATGCGCAGCGCAAAAAAATGATTGGTCTGGCAAGAAACATGAATTGGGGAGATACTCCAGATCAGATCCTGGTCAAGCTAGATGAATTTTGTATCAAACAAAAGAAAAGACGAATGAATGCCCTGTCAACTTACGAGCTTGGTTTGATCATAACGGTTATGGAAAAAATTTATAGCGAATATTTAGCATCAATAAAAAGATGAAAACGGAATTTACATTAATGTGTGGGTGTAAAAGTTGGACTTTTATACCATATCAGTCTCTTAGAGGAATTAGAGATGGGAGTAAAAGACCAGATAAAATTAAAATTCAAATTTCAGAAGAGTTCGACGTAAAGGAATTTGAAAAGTTTATAGATTATTTAGTTGATATACGAACTAATATGGCATATGAAACAGATTTATAAATTAACATCAGCAAAGCTCGATGGATCCATTAAGGTGACGTATTTTAAAGCTGTTTTAAAGACGATTGAAATCGATGTTAATACAGCTTTAAATGAAAATCAATTTCGAGCGCTCATGATGAGCGTTGCTTACCAGGAGCATGACGTAGTAGCGAGTTGCCAATCGATTAATCTGGAGTGTGAAAAGGTTGTGGAGATCCCGACAAACAAAAAGGTTGCTTTGTTTTGTGAACAGTATGAAAAGTACAATAAGATCAAATATAAAGCATCGCGTCAGGATGGTGGAAAGATTGCCAGTATCAAAATTACAGACAAGATCCTGACACATTACTTCCAGTCCGAAAACTTCATCTTTAAAGGAAAACATTCCATATCCAATCTAGTCAAGTATTATAATGAGCTATTACTTGAAATATCCAAGACAGGATCTGTTGGATTTCCCAACACCTGGTCAAAGATTTACGCGGACAAGTTAAGCCCTGGTGAGCTTCCGGAATATTGGAAGCATTTACGAGGTCTTGGCTTATCTCCTAAAAAAGATCGCATTGGAAATATAATTGATTGGGTTAAAATGTAAATATTATTAAAAAGTAAAGATAATATTTTTACTTTTGAATAATTAACCATTAAAAAATGAATCAACAATCTGTACCTCCTTTAATGCCTACAGGGAGTAAAAAGAAAAAACCAAAAGGCTGTTTAATTGCAATTGCAATAGTTGTTTTTTTGGTATTGGCAAAAAGTTTAGGAGGTCTATTTTCAGGATCAAGTATAAGTGAATCATCTGATTCAACAATTAAACATGTTGAAAAAGAAAAGATCGTCATAAGTGATGCTAAAAAGATGGAGAAAACTTATAATATGATCAAGGAAGATCCCAAACCGTTGACCAAAGAATCAAAAGACGCTACTGAAATAAATATTCGCGTGGCAGTAATGAAGGCGGTCACTAATATTGTTGATAGTAGCTCTGTCGATAAGACAGATTCTGTCGTTATGTGGGTTAACAAAATAAAAAAACGTCTTCCTGTTTACCAAAGCAAAGAATTTCCAATTTTGCGTAAAGCCTATGCAAATATCGCTAAAAACTTAATGTGGGAAAATGATATAGATGTTAGTATATCTGGCAATAAAAATAACATATTAACTATGGTAGGAGGTGCTTTTGCAACCAACAAAAACATAAAAACAATACAAGAAAGCATGATTGATATGTTATCTAAGCTTCGATTCAAGAAGACTATTTATAAATGGTACTCTGGAGCTAGTGAATTTACATATTTCGATATTGAAAGCCCTTCGGATTCAAGCCCAATAACAGAATAAAAAAAGCCTCGATATCGAGGCTTTTTTTATATAGATTATTTTGTACTTTTGTATAGTCACAATCTATTTTATAAATGGCGTATAATAACCAAAATCTATATTTGCGGATCAAAGATATACAGGATCTATTTCTCCAGTACAAGACTGACGAGAATACGACCCGTTTTGTGTACCGAAAACATATATATCCAACATATAAGATAAGTATTGCCACTTTCTACAATTACATGAACAAAAATGTCAGAAAAGAACTTCGTCAATTGAACCTATTCAACGATGAAAATTCATTGCTTCCAAAGAACGATAACTAAAGCTTCTTAACCAGGTTACCTTGTATCTTGATCGCCTCGATCAGTACATCGACATACTCATCTGTACTCAGCATCGGATCAGAGTAATTGCATTCATAGCGTAACAGCTCATAATTGATCACTCCACTATCTACAGGGTTTTCATCCAATCGAACAAGTTTACTTGTGTTCTCACTTTCCAAATTATCCAATATCGATCTGACCAGCGCATGATATACAATATTTCTCAATCCTTCTGTGTGGTTTGTTGAAATATTGCTCGTATCCCATGTGGCATCGGTGATCAGGTGAAAATCCAGTACCAGTTTTCCGTCGTAACTTTTACCGACCTTTCCCCATGTCAACCGCCAGTCGATAAACAGTGCAGGTATATCGTAATATTCAAATTGTGCCGGGTTTAACGGCTGTCCTCTGTATTTATCAATGTGCTTGATGGGTTCTAATCCTGCATCGATAAACACCTGCTTTTTGGCTTCGAATGCTGCGTATATTTTTAGGAATAAATGTATCATATTAAGGTTGTTTTATTGCTTTTTCAATATCGTTTGTGATCATGTCCTGGATCCGGTTATTGAGTGTCGCAGAATTTCCAATAAATTGACGCTGTGGCATCGTAAAGTTTATTTCGCGTCTATGTGCTTTCACCGTGTGCGAACTGATCGTGGTGGCTTTTATCTGCTCGGTTACACCTTTACGCGTACGGCTGTGTGCTTTTCGTGTGTACGATTTCTTTGTATAGCTCCCGACATTGGCAACTGCTTTAACCTGTCCACCATCGTTGTGGATGCGTGCATAGGGAACATCAGAACCAATCACGGCACGATCAGAGTTGGCGGAGATCTTCCGCCAACTGCGCATCAGTCTTCCGCTCTTGACCAGTACCGCCCGACGATCGGGTTTAGATCCTGTCCTGGTGCGACGTTTTTTCCAAGGTTCTGCGCTCTCATCGAGCCAATTTTGTGCGCGAAATCTTTCTTTCACAAAATTGACTGCGACAGTGGCTGCACGTGTAGGAATCAGACTACAAGCTTTTGTCAATCGGATCACAGCCTCGTCATATTGTTTTAAATCGTTGTCCATATTCTTAACTATATGAAGTTTCTAAATTTCTGATCATGCGTGCGCATAGTTCGGTGAACCATTTTTCCAGTTCTCTTTTGTTCATCGTTGCCATTTCAGGATTTTTGCTGACGAAATCGCCCATTTTCACCATAGCGTCCATGTTAATGGTCAGGTTCTTGATCTGGCTTGCACTGCCCGTCACTTTTCCGGCATCTTTGCTACCTGTAACTGGAGTACCCACGACATCAGATCCTTTATTGTTAGCATCAGGCAATCCACCTTGTGGCGCAATAGCTGCTGTCGCATTCTTTTTGTTTTTGGCGATTTCCTCCGCTTTCTCTTTTGCTATTTTTCCATCATAACCGGCATTGAAACGTTTTGCGATGCCACCGTCCATGATCTCCTTTGTCGTTGAAATCATTTGTCGGGTTCCCTCCATAAACATTTTGGGATTAAATGTAAATGCACCGAGTATCGTCTTGCCCAGACCGATGAAAACATCAGCCAATAACATGGCTACATTCATGATCCCGGCGAGTACCGCACGAAATTTCTGTGAATGCTGATAGACCAAAATAAGACCTCCTATAAGCGCACCGATACCGGTAACAATTAACCCGATCGGATTGGCTGCCATCGCTGCATTGAGCGCCCATTGTGCAGCCGTCACAAGTCCAATCCCTATCGCGGCAGCATTCGTTGCCAGAAGGTAAACGCCCCATGTTGCAGCTACGGATAATACGATCGTTCCGAAAGCTTGAAGTAACACCTTATTGCGCATCAGCCATTCACCGATCGCCCCAAGGATCGGCAATACTTTTTGTCCAAGTTCGATCATGGACACTTTAACCTGGTTACCCATGATCTTCCAAGAATCTAAAGGATGTTTTGCTGTTTCAAATGCTGTCTCCAGTTCACCCGCTGAATTGGTCGTAAAGTCGATCGCTTCTTTTAACTGATCAACCCCCTGTGACATCTTGCTAAATGCCATACTTGATTCCATGTCAAGCCCGATTGCGGCAAATTTTTTCATGCGCTGCTCATCTGTTAGACCTGCCATTGATTTATTCAGATCCGTTGCGATCGATACCATGTCGCGGATCTTTCCTGTTGCATCAAAGATCTGTACGCCGATCCCTTTGAAACCTAAAGCATTCTTGGTACCATAAACGATCTTTGGATCTGAAAGTGATTTCATCGCATTGGCCAATGCGGTACTTGCAGACTCTGCCTTCAAACCTGTCGCTGTCAAGAAAGCATATGCACCTGCTGTCTGCTCAAAGGTGACCCCGACCTGTCTCGCACCAGGAATGATCTTTGGAAGGTAGTTCGCGATATCCGCAAACTCTGCTTTACCTTTGTTCAACGTGGCAAATAATACGTCGTAGACTTTTGTCGCGTCCTGTATGCCGGTGGAACCCATGATGTTGGTCGCTGCATCGGCTGCGATTCCTGCCTCTGTGAAACCTGCCTTTGCCGCCTTTAATGTAGGTTGCAACGTGGCGAGTGATGTTTGCACGTCAAAACCTGCCGATATGATCGCGTTGAAGGTTTCAGGCACATCCATTAAGTTACCCGTGTTCTGACCACCTATTTCCAATAACTGATCGCTCAGCTGTCCGAGATCCTTTTTTGTAAGTTGGGCAGTTACGTTTGCCTTGTTCATACTGTTCACCCATTCGCTAGCCATCTGCGTGGACTGGTAAAAGGCGGTACCGAGCAGCACAACGCTTGCGATTACGGCTGCAATTGGACTTTTTAATGCTCGAATTACGGCATCCAATCCGGGAATTTCGGATGCTATGCCGTCGAATACTTCCGAAAAGCTATCCCGAAGCTCCCTGATCTTTAATTTCATTTGGTTGACGTTTTTTTTTAACGTCTCCCGTGCACCGCTCAGCCCAGCTTTTATTTTGTTTTTTAGCTCAAGCAACAGTTCAATTTTGGTTTGTCCGTTTGCCATATTTTTTAATTAAAATAATGTGTATATTTGTATGTGGGCTTAATAGGACGCCTTCCTATTTCGCCCCGACCCAAAAAGCAGTAGTTTACTACTGCTTTTTGCTTTTAAACAAGTTTAAAATATCTTCCCTGGTGTATTTTGTAAGCTTATCTTTCACATCGATCATCCAAACTTCTTTGATGCTTTCTGTGGCATTTACCTGACCTTTTAACACCCTTTTCAAATCCTTTGGGCTTTCGCCTGTCAACTTTATACAGATGATGTCTGACTGATTCTTTCCTTTTCTCAAAAGCTCTTTTATCGATGCTGTTGTATTGGCACTACTGGTCTTAAACTCGACGATATCTTTTCCATTGACGATCGCATCAGGATTGACATTTTCCTTTGCTCCAGGAGGCATCACAATTTCACGCAATGCTTTTGCCCATCCCGATTGCGGGTTGATCTCAGGAAGGAAAACAACCTTATCTCCAGTGTTTGCAATGACCTTTGCCATGCTGATCTCGCTATCATAATCATTGCCTGTTTTATTGTGCAGCACATTGTCCCACACGTACCCGCCTTTTTTGCCGTTGCTGATTTTTTCGTACAGAAACGGATTATTATTGTCCGCTGCCTTGATCACATTTTCGGGCAATTTTTCAAAGTATGGGTGATCTTTCGGAAATATCAATCCTGTCTTTGCGAGATTGGTCTGAAAGATCTTTGGCACATCAGTCGGTAGTATGATATCCTTTGGATCTGTCACCTCATCATCAAGACTCTGCTCTACATCACAGCGACAGCCCCAACCATTCGGAGTAAAGTATTTATCCCAGAATACATCACCAAAAGGACGTGTGACACCATCGAGCAACTGATGTGATGGTCTTACATTTCCATCACCGACGGTACGATAGGTCAAGTTTGGCAGCGCATCTTTTTCCGCTTCATATTGAACCCATCGGCTCGCCATTTGCGCAGATGCGATGGCTGTATTGTATTCGATCGGTGCATATCTTTTGCTATAGTCTGTATTGATGCGCTTTGCGATATCTTCCCATTCCTTGAATGGCACAATCTTACCTTCGTTGTCATACAGCGCGGCTGTTGTTGCTTTTAGCTGCTCATGACATTTTGCAAAACTGAACTGGTAAACGTTCTGCTGTAGGTGTCGGATCTGCTGTGCGTCCGGACTGTCCCAGGCAACATCAAACAGCTTGTCTTTATAACCATCTGACACGGCAGCCGTAAAATGAGCAGCTACTTTTTTTGCAATGTTGGTCGCATTCTTTTTTATGGATCCACCGACATAATATTTTTTGATCAGTTTTTCAATTTCTTTATCTATTGAAAAATTGGGCGTGCCGTCAGCCTTCGCATGGAAACCACCGCATTTTGGGCATGTCTGACTGTAAATTTCGTCTAGCTTATTTTTGGTAATTACCTGCCCTGAGCTATCAGGGCTTAGTCGAAAAAACCGTTTGTCCTTCCTTCCATTTTTGCAGTTGTTGCACCAGGTGCGGGAAATGTTGCGGGCTGTACAATTCTTTTACCTGTGATCGGGAAATTGAAAGTACTGGATAACCAGTCATTGTCGATATCAAAACCTAACTCGATCGCTTTTGAAATGATCGTCCAATGCTCATTTAGCGTTAATGCCTCGGTACGGTCAAATACAAATTCGTCGGTTTCTGAAAATGGAAGACCGAACGCACGAAGCACATTCATGATCTTTTTGTTGAATGCAAACTCGGCTTTTTTCTTATCGCGTTCAGTCAGGATCTGCATCGTGTTTTCATGTACATTGCCCTGTGATCTGGACGATCCGTTATCCGATATCATAGTGCCACCATTGATGCGCTTGCTGATCTGCTCATCGGAGTACTCCAGTTGTTTTAAGAAAATATTGTAAGGATCTCCCTTTGTAGCTGTGTCTTTGATATCGATTGTGGTACCCTGTGGGAAAACAGCCTGCGCAGCTTTACCCAATGCTTTGAGCATCGCTTCAATACGGGCAATCTCTTTTTTGTCCCTGGTCATAGTTGTCGCCGTGGTCAATGGGATTCCAAACTTTTCAGAGAATAGAGCCCATGCCTGGCGTGCATTTTTTTTCCAGATTAGATCCGGGACGATATCATTGAGCAACCCGAATTTATCTCGTGATTTGACAACAATGATGGTATCTTTAAATGCAGGATCTGTGATATCTATTCCCTTGTCCCCACTTGCCTCAAATAGATAGATGTTTTTCTGAGGTATAAAGTTTCTTCGCGGTAATATATCATAGGTGCCCAGTACCGGATCGGTGATCTGTAAAATAGTATAACCATAAAATATATGGTCGACCAGATCCCCGATTAGATCGAAGATCCACTCTTGTTCAATGAGTTTTGTTTTTACAGGATCTTCCTTACTGGTGATCGAATCACGTATGTAATATCGATTTCCTTCCGTTGATCCCCGACGGATATCCATCTGTGATCCTAGATGTCCATCCGGACGTAGATACTCGTATAGATCCTGCAACATGACCCATTTCGGATTCTCTGCATTGTCCGCTGCATCCAACGCCTGTCTCCAGGTCTGGATGTCTTTCTTACTTCTGTCGGTAAACTCCAGCGCTAATTGATTAATAATCGCAAAGTCTGAATTTTCTGATCGCTTGCCGGCTAGTGCAACAGGATAAGATCTGCCTATTTTTGAGTTAAACATCTTTTAAATTTGTTTTAAACGTTTATTAAAATTTTTACCAATCGTGATTTTCGGGTGGACTCTGTGACCAAATCCGGATGTCTCCTTCATTTTCTTCGGACAATATTGTCGGTAGATCTGTAGGTATATTTCCAAGACTTGCCTCTGTCAGCCATTCGATCGCATCCTGATAGTTTAACTTGCGATGTTCCGGTATATCACGGCTTCCTGTTTGCGAGTACAGATGATAGAGCGTGATATCAATGAAAATATTGATGATATATTGATCCCTTGGATCTTCATCTCCAATTTTTGGTAGAAAGATTGTTTCACAGTCAAAACGCCCTGCAAGTCTATTTCGGATCTGCGCCCGTGCTACGGCCTCTGCCTTGAGTAATTTTTTGTTGGTGGCCAGTTCTGGTGTGGATCCATCCAATAGTTTTAATATTTCGGACTTGATTTTAAAATCATAGTCCTCATCGTTTAGAAATCTTGCCATATTAGTAACTGTTATCTTCGTAAGTATCTCTTTGTATGATCAGCGGCTCAAATGATTCGATGAACGTTTTTTTGTCCAGCTCTTTGAACCCAACGGCTATGGCATCTGGCCCATCATCGTTTGTGCCGGATCCTTTTTCGAAATCATAGAACTGATCAAGGGTGACAATCTGATCAGAGTTGTCCTTTTCTTTAATATTCCAGAATACCCATCTGCGTAAGAACCTGCCCAGAATGCTTTCGATATGGTTATGCTTTTCGCCGTACTTTTCTTTATTGGCTACAACCGGAATGTAATAGCCTCTGATATCACCTTCTGCATCAAAGTCACTTACAAATTCGTCCTGCGCAAACAATCCGTCGATCAGGTAATCGATATTATGCTTGAACAGCTTTCTGTCTTCGTATAGGTCATAGAGCCATATTGCTACTTCGGTACGGCTAGTCTGCCTCAAAAAGCAGTGGATAACATGGTACTCTTTACCCTTCTTTCCGATCAGGTACATGCCTTTGAAATCGGCTTTATCTTTATAAGATAAATCACCAATGATGATCAGTGCATCGTACTGCGAGAGTCTGAGCATTTCTTTCCACTGCATCATTTCCGCTTTGAATATTTTACCCGCGGATACGTGCACGTGCATGTATTCTCTTAGAAAGGATCGCGGATTTTTCTCATACTTACTTTTCCAGTACTGCGCAGTAGTTTTGGATGCCCAGGTCGGTTCGAAGTTCACTAGATCTACGACCGCTGTTACTGTCAGTACATAATAATCGGACTTGATCCCGTTCTTTTTATCGATCTGAATATTCTTGTTGAACTCGGCTTTTAGTCGATTGGTGATACTGTTTTTGTGAAAGTTATTATTGGCATATACCAGTCTTTCATTCCCGTCATCGGTCGCATCAAAACAGCCCATAATATCCTCTAGGATCTTATCGACCCCATCGATCATCATCTGGTTATTGTTGATGTGTTTTTTACTGTCCACATCATCGATACTGATATAATCAGGACGTGAAGCACCTTCTTTCAGACCACGCGCTGATTGCTCCCAACCCAGGGACATGAACCGGATCCCGTCAGTCGTTAAAAAGTCACCATCCGCCCAATTTCCCTTACCCATCTTACGACCATAATCGTTGATCAGCTTCTGGTTATATTCCAATTCTGCTTGTATAGCTCCAATGAGTTTCTTTGCTTTTGGTGCATTCTCTCCGATCTGGAGCATAAAATCAAGCTGACCCGTAAACATGAGGTATAAAGGGATCCCCATACCCACATGTACTGTTTTCGCTCCCGATCGGTAGATCTCGGCTAGTGTTTTGGACTTCGGATTCTTTATGACTTTATCCGCAAGCTTCTTATGATAAGGTGCAGATTTCTTTTTCGCGTAATGTGTGAAGTAATTTTCAAACCATCGGATGTAATCCTCTTCCAGATATTTTATCCTCGCACTTTTATCCTTGGCTGATTCGGACAGATCGATCGAAGTCGACTTTTTGATCTTGAGACAATTAAGCTCATAGTCTTTCAGTATTTTTTCCCACTTCGCGTCCATTATCCGATCGTATTGATGA
>Ga0256410_1000133_pt1 | contig 101295 bp, 100 predicted proteins | sample PhyWR1_FD_185983 | JGI IMG/M metagenome (GOLD analysis project Ga0256410, IMG submission 185983) | Leaf surface microbial communities from wheat plants in UC Gill Tract Community Farm, Albany, California, United States - DLSL W.R1 | ecosystem: Host-associated > Plants > Phyllosphere >... | reverse complement strand
CGACGACCGAGCCCAGGTACACCAGCAACAACACCAGGCCGACACCGAACATCCAGCGCCAGGCAACGCGCCGGGGGAACTGCTGCAATGGCCCGAACACCTGCCGCGACACCTGCTGGTCGCTCAAATCCTTTGGCAGGAAATGACCGGTGGCGTGCAGCAGCGGCTCAGCCTTCATCGCCGGCGCCCTCCTCCTCGATGCGCGCCAGGTAACTGGTGCGCGGCCGGGTGCCGAGGGCTTCCAGCAAGCGGTAATGGCGGGGATCACGGCGTGCGAGGCTGACAGCGCTGGCGGGGGCGTTGATGTCGCCAAACTGGATGGCCTGGCTGGGGCAGGTTTGCTGGCAAGCGGTGATCACCGCAGAGGGGTCGAAATCGTCGCCGTGTTGCTTGTCGTCCGTGCGGGCGTTGCTGATGCGTTGGATGCAGTACGTGCATTTCTCCATCACGCCGCGGGAGCGTACCGTCACCTCGGGGTTGCGTTGGGCCTGAATCGACGGCGCGGCGTCGGCGCTCCAGTCCAGCCAATTGAAGCGTCGCACTTTGTACGGGCAGTAAGAGGCGCACGTGCGTGTGCCTATGCAGCGGTTGTAGACCATCTGGTTCAAGCCCTCGCGGCTATGCACGGTGGCGTTGACCGGGCAGCCGGTTTCGCAGGGCGCCTGCTCGCAGTGCATGCAGGGCAATGGCTGGAAGCGCGAACGCGGGGCCTCCAACGGCCCCTGGTAATAATGGTCGATGCGCAGCCAGTGCATGCTGCGCCCCTGGCCGACCTGCTCGGCGCCGACCACAGCAATATTGTTCTCGGCCTGACAGGCCACCACACAGGCATTGCAGCCGGTGCACAGGTCCAGATCAATGACCATGCCCCACTGCGGGCCGCTGTCGGCCACCGGGCTGTAGAGCGACGCGGGAATGGCCTGGGTCGCGAGTTGTGGTTTGGCGCGTGAGACCACACGGATGGGCGGTTCCTGCGCTTCCGGCAACCGGTGATGTGACTGGGTGGCCGCCAAGAGAAAGTGCTCGCCGGTGCTTCGTAGGGAGGCACTGACGGAGAATTGCTCAGTGGGCCTCACCGCGTAACCCAGGCCATCACCGACGCGCCCGGCGTGGCTGCGACCGTAGCCGGTGTATAAGGCAATGACCTGGTCGGCCTGCCCGGGTTCAACCCAGGCCGGTCCGCGCACGGTCTGCTCCGCCAGTGTTACCTCTATACCGTCGCCGTTGCTCACGCCCAACTGTTCGGCCAGGTGTGGCGAAAGCCCGATCACATTGGTCCAAGTCAGGGTGCTGATGGGCTTGGGCAATTCCTGCAGCCAGCCGGAGTTGGCGAAACGCCCGTCCCACACGGTCGGGTCGGGGCGGATTACGGCCTCTAATCCTTCGCCGACGTCGGCCGCCGCGAGGGTAATTGGCGTCATTTCCTCCACCTTGACTGGCGCTGGAGCCGGTTCAATCCAGCCATTGGCCAATGCCTCGCGCCATTGTTGCTGCGCGATATGCGCCCAGGTTGCGCGCACCAGCGCCAAGGCATCAGCCTCGGTTGAGTGCATCAGCAACTCGAGGACCTGATGCAAGGTGCGCGTCGAATACATCGGTTCGATCAGCGGCTGGACGATGCAGGCACTGCCGTCCGCCGCGCGGCCATCGCTCCAACCGTCCAGCGCATGATTGAGCGGCAGGTGCCAATGGCACCGCGCGGCGCTTTCATCGTAGTAAAGCCCGGCATGCAAGCAAAATGGCACCTGGGGCAGCACATCTTGCAGGTAGGCATTTAGCACCGGGTTGCAGTCGAGTATCAGCAAATGAGTCACTGCTTCCTGACTCAGTTGCGCAAGCGAACCCCACGATTGATTCGGCTCGTAACCCAATAACCTCGGCACCTGCCAGTCCAACGCTCGGCCTGCGTGCCCCAAGCGCTGGTTAAGCTGCATGACCTGCGCCTGCAACGCCTCGGACGCCTGCTGGCTGATACCGATCAGGCCGCGCCCAGGGTGGGCCTTGAGCGCAGCGACGGCGTCCTGCACCCACTGCCGTTGCGCCGAGTTCAGGCGCGGCGTTCCGGGCAGGTCCTGGCCCAGCGCCTGGCCCAGCGCAAGCAGCAGGCCGGGCAACTGCGACGGCGCCGTGGGCAAGCGCGCGGTGGCGGCAGCGCCGGTGAGGCTCGGAACACTTTCAGCCACGAACACCAACGCGGCGCCCTCACCGTTCGCTGCCTGGCGGCGGCGTTCAGCCCAGCCACGCTGGAGCACCGTCTGATACGGACCGCTGCCCAGCGGGTCATATTCCAGGCACACCAGAACCTCGGCCTGTTCCAGGTGAACCTGCGCGGCCAATGGCTGACCGAACGCGCGTTCGCTGGCTCGCAGGGCGGCCGTCTCGGCAAAGGCTTCGCCATGGTACAGGCGCGCCTCAGGCCAGCGTTGTTGCAACTGGTCGAGCTGGCGCTTGAGGGTCGGTGAACTGCTGGCACCGCAGACGATGTGCAAGCCCTTGCCACGAGCGCTGTCCAACACCTGCTGCTCATGGGCCAACGCCGCGCGCACATCCGGCCAACTGGCTTCGCGGCCTTTGAAACGCGGCGCCTGGGAACGGTCCGGATCATAGAGTTGCAGGATCGCCGCTTGAGTAAAAGCATCGCAGGCGCCGCCCGAGACGGGATGGTCCGGGTTGCCTTCAAGCTTGATCGGTCTGCCTGCAACGGTCTTGCCCAACACGGGCTGGGCAACACCGACAAACGGGATGGCGGTGGCGTACCAGGCCGGCACGCCTGGCGTCAGGTTGACCGGCTGACTGACCGCCGTCACCGCCTGTTCCGGGGTCTTGCCACAGGCGGCCAGCCCCGCCATGGCGATAGACGCCGCCATCAACTGCAGGAAACGCCGTCGATCCATCAGAGGCGCCACACCTGCAAATTCCGCTTCTATCAGTGCTTGAGCGTCAGGGGACTCGGCAAGCGCCTCAAGCCCGCGCCAATAAGCCTGCCCCTCAAGTCCGGCCAGTTGTTCACGCAAAACGGAGAAGTCCAGCGGCTTACTCATCGGTGGCACGTCCCGCAGTCGGTAAGGCCCCGGGTATCGATGTGCCGCGCGGTCATCAGGCGCTCACCCAACTGGCGACGGTCCTCGGAAGGCTTCCACTGCATATTGGTGACCTGCTCCAGGGGACGCAGATGGTGCGCCGGGTCACGGTGACAGGCCAGGCACTGGCCCATGTTCAGCGGTTGCGCCTTGAACATCAGTTGCATGCGGTCGACCTGACCGTGGCATTCACTGCAGCCGACGCCGGCGTTCACATGGACGCCGTGATGGAAATACACGTAGTCGGGCAGCTTGGCGACGCGTTGCCAATGCAGGGGCTCAAGTTCACGCAGGCTCTTGCGCAACGGCTCCAGCACATCGGCATGTGTCCATACCTGGGAATGACAACTCATGCAGGTTTCGGTGGGTGGCAGGCTGGCCATCGCGGAGGACTGCACCGCGCTGTGGCAATAACGGCAGTCGATCTTGAGTTCGCCCGCGTGGTGGGCATGGCTGAAGGGCAATGGCTGCTCGACCACCCAGTTACGGCCGGTGCGGTAGTCGGTGCTGTCCAGAGTCAACGCCACAAGCAAACCTCCCGAGAGCCCGGCGATCAGCAGCAACAGTCCTACGCGCAGCCAGGTATCGGCGGAGCGCCTGAAGATCTGCGTCATTGCCGGATTCTCATGTCCATGTCCTTAACGCTTTGGCTGCGCGGGTGCGCAGGCGTTCGTTATTTTTTTGCGCCTCCTGGCAGAACGCTGGCGAGTACTTGCTTGGCGGTTTGCACAATCACCCCGGCTTCATCCGGGTCGCCTTTGAGCAACGTGGTGGCGAACTTTTTGGCCTGTTCCAGTTTGATATGCGGGGGAAGTGGCGGCACGTCGGGGTCGGTCTTGAACTCGATCAGCACCGGTACATCCGAGGCCAACGCCTGTCCCCAGGCCGCAGCCACATCCTCCTCGCGATCGACGAAAATCCCCTTCAGCCCCAGCGAAATAGCAAACAGGTGATACGGCACGTCAGGAATAGTTTGCGAAGCCTTAAACTTGGGGTCGCCTTCCATCACGCGCTGCTCCCAAGTGACCTGGTTCAGGTCTTCATTGTTGAACACCGCACAGATCCAGTTAGGGCTCTGCCACTGCCGCCAGTATTTGGCCACGGTGATAAGTTCGGCCATGTTGTTCATCTGCATCGCGCCGTCGCCCACCAGCGCGATCACGGTGTTCTGCGGCTGCGCAAACTTGGCGGCGATGGCGTACGGCACGGCAGCCCCCATGGACGCCAAGCCACCGGACAGGGAACATTGCATGCCACGGCGGATCTTCAAGTCGCGGGCATACCAGTTGGCACAGGACCCGGAATCGCTGGTGATGATGGCGTGGTCGGGCAGGCGTGGAGACAGCTCGTAGACCACGCGTTGCGGGTTGATCGGTTTGGCTTTTGCCAGGGCACGTTTCTCCAGGGTTTTCTCCCAGCTAGCACACCAACCCTCGACCTTTTTGCGCCATTTACGCTGAGTCTTGTGGGTGAGCAACGGCAACAACGCAGCCAGGGTCTCGGCGGCATCGCCCACCAGATTCACCTCCATGGGATAACGCAGGCTCAACATGTCGGGTTGCAGGTCAATCTGCCCCCCACGGGCCTGGCCTTCCTTGGGCAGGAACTCTGAGTAAGGAAAACCCGAGCCGATCATCAACAAGGTGTCGCATTCGGTCATCAGCTTGTAGCTGGGCTCGGTGCCCAACAGGCCGATGCTGCCGGTAACCCAGGGCAAATCGTCAGGGACTGCAGCCTTGCCGAGTAACGCCTTGGCCACCCCGGCGCCAAGCGCTTCGGCGACGGCGATGACTTCATCGGTGGCCGCCAGCGCCCCTGCGCCGACGAGAATCGCAACTTTCTCACCGGCATTCAGCACGTCTGCGGCGCGCTGTAGATCCGCCTCATACGGCACCACTCGCGGTTTTGAATAACCCACCCCCGAGTGCACCGTGCCGTGGGCCCTGGCGGGCGGTTCGTAGGCCGCCTCCTGCAAATCGTTGGGCAGGATGATCGCCGTCACTCGGCGCTCACCGACCGCAGTGCGTACGGCCCGGTCCACCAAGTGACGCACCTGGGATGGCACCGTAGCCTGCTGCACAAATGCCCCTGCCACATCCTTGAACATCGACACCAGGTCCAGCTCCTGCTGGTAATGCCCCCCAAGCGCCGCCCGCGCCTGCTGCCCGACAATCGCCAGCACCGGCATATGGTCCATTCGCGCGTCATAGAGCCCGGTGATCAGGTGCGAGGCTCCTGGCCCTGAAGTCGCGATACAAACGCCCAGCTCTCCCGTAAATTTGGCGTGGGCCGACGCCATGAACGCGGCCATTTCCTCATGACGGGCCTGAATGAATTCGATCTTGGCCTGCGCCCGGCTTAACGCGCCGAATACGCCATTGATACCGTCACCCGGGTAACCGAAGATTCGGGTAACGCCCCATTGGCTGAGCCGGTCAACCAGAAAGTCGCCTACTGTCATCGTCATCGAATGCCTCGCTTCATTCAAAGAATGGGTTTGCCACCTGTTACGCCGTAGCGTTCACCGGAGATATAACTGCCCTCATCCGACGCCAACAGCACATAGATGGGCGAGACTTCGACTGGCTGGCCGGGGCGCCCGAGCGGTGTATTGCCACCAAAGTTCTTGACGGACTCCTCGGTCATCGTCGATACGATCAATGGCGTCCAGATTGGCCCGGGCGCCACACTGTTGACGCGAATACCGCGTTTGCCGAGCATCTGCGCCAGGCCCGCAGTGAAGTTGGCGATCGCGCCTTTGCTCGCCGCATAGGGCAACAGCGTGGGGTTGGGCGCATCGGAATTGACCGAGCTGGTGTTGATGATCGAACTGCCCTCGGCCATGTGCGGCAGCGCGGCCTTGCAGATGCGAAACATCGCGGTGACGTTAACGTTAAAGGTCTTTAGCCAATCCTCGTCGGGGATGTCTTCCAGGCTTTCGTAGGTCATCTGGAACGCCGCGTTGTTGACCAGCACATCGATGCGTCCGAACTTCTCCACGGTGTCAGCGACGATCGCCGTGCACTGATCCGCGTTGCCCAGGTCACCGGGTAGCAACAGGCATTGACGACCCGCCGCCTCGACCCACCGCGCGGTTTCCTTGGCGTCTTCATGCTCATCCAGATAGGAGACCGCCACGTGCGCGCCTTCGCGTGCGAAGGCGATGGCCACCGCACGCCCGATGCCGCTGTCGGCCCCGGTGACCAAGGCTATTTTGTTGGCGAGGCGGCCCGAGCCTTTGTAGGTCTGCTCACCGCAATCGGGCATTGGATCCATCTTGCGCTGTTCACCGGGTACGGGCTGCTGTTGGGTCTTGAATGGCGGTTTTGGATAACTGTTCATGGGGCTCCCTCCTGGCTGTGATTACTTTTTGCGAGGGTCGGCCGGGAGGGTAAGTTCAGATGAATTTCGAAAAAATCAGATGACCGTTCAGGCGCGGCAGTGCCATTGGTCAGAATGAATAAACCTTCTGAAGGTGGCGTGCCTCAACCGCAAGGTAAGGTTTATAGGTTTAGCGATTCGAGGCATTCTTCTGAACCCAGGTTTTCCGCTATATTTCACTTTCGGTTCAAGCCTCGCCCTCGCTTAATTTTTTTTCCTCCACGCTCTTTGCGTGCGCAGTTAACCAAGGTTGGTACTTATGAAGTCTGCCCCCCTGCGGTCCCCTAACGTTCCGCAACGCAAGGATCTGATCCCCAGTGACTTGGACTTTCCGGTGGTTGGGATTGGCGCGTCCGCGGGCGGGCTGCAAGCAGTAAAAGCGTTTTTTGAGCATATGCCCAAAGACTGCGGCATGGCGTTCGTGGTGATTCTGCACCTGTCTCCTGATCATCAAAGCGTGGCGGACAAGATCATCCAGGAGTCGACCCGCTTACCGGTGTCACAGGTCGATAACACGACGCCCATCGAAAAAAATCAGGTGTACGTCATCTCGCCTGCTCACCATTTGAAGATGAATGATGGCTATTTAGCGGTATCCCCATCAACCCGCGAGGGCGGCTCGCACATAGCCATCGACCTGTTTTTTCGCGATTTGGCAGATGCGCATAAAGAACGGGCGTTTTGCGTGATCCTTTCAGGGACCGGAGCGGACGGCGCGGTCGGCCTGTCTCGGATCAAGGAGCAAGGCGGGATCACTTTGGTACAAAGCCCGGAAGATGCAGAGTTCGATGGTATGCCATTGGCTGCCATCGAAACGCAAATGGCCGATCTCGTGCTTCCCGTGGTGGAAATGCCCCAGAAGTTGCTGGAGCTGTGGCGCAACGCTCAGTCAATCATCCTGCCCACCGCCGACGATCCCGAAATCAAAACCACCCCGCCCGCAACCGAACGCGATGCAGCCGTGGCCGAGCAGTTACTGCTGGACATCCTGATTCAGCTACGCGCCATTACCGGGCACGACTTCAAGCATTACAAGCGTGCCACAGTGTTGCGCCGTATTGAGCGACGCTTGCAAGTAACCGCCCAGCCGGACCTCGCGGCCTATTATAATTTCCTCCAGGGGCATCCAGACGAAACCGAGGCCTTGCTCGGCGATATGCTGATCGGCGTGACCAACTTCTTCCGCGACCGCGAGGCTTTTGAAGCGCTTGAACGTGACGTGATACCCAACCTGGTGAAATCGCTAGAAGACAGCGTGCCGCACCGTGAACAAGTGCGCATCTGGTCGGCCGGCTGTTCCACCGGCGAAGAAGCCTACAGCCTCGCGATGCTGGTGGCCGAGCAACTGGCGCTGGATGCCAGCGGCGCCAAAATGCAGGTTTTTGCCACTGATATCGACGAGCGCGCAATCACCCACGGCCGCAACGGCGTGTACCCCGAGGCGATCATCACCGACGTGCCGCCGCCGCGCTTGCGCCAGTATTTTGCTAAGGAAAAAAACCAGCACTATCGGGTACGTAAAGAAATCCGCGAGAAGGTTTTGTTCGCTAAACACAGCCTGCTGGCCGACCCGCCGTTCTCCCAGATCGACCTGATCGTGTGCCGCAACCTGTTGATCTATCTTGACCGCGAAGTGCAGCGCGACATCCTGCAGATGTTCCACTTTGCGCTGCGCCCCGGTGGCTATCTGTTCCTTGGATCCTCGGAGTCGGCCGACGGCTGCCTGGACCTGTTTGTGCCGGTCGACAAACGAAACCGCATTTTTCGGGTGCGTGCCGGATCCTCAGGCATTCGCCGCGCCCCGACCATTCCGCGAGGCGGCTACTTGCGCCCAAGCGCCCCGTCGATTGCGCTCGAAAATAAGGCCCCTAACAAAGTTTCATTCGCGGATATTCATCTGCGGGCTCTGGAGAAAGCCGCACCGCCAAGCGTTATAGTCGACATCCACGCGCAGATCCTGCACATGAGCGAAGGTGCCGGGCGGTTCCTGCGTTATGTGGCTGGCGAGATAACGCATAACCTATTGGCATTGGTTCATCCCGACCTGCGCCTCGACATCCGCACCACACTCTTTCAGGTCCAGCAATCGAACATGCCTGTGACCTCCCGCAAGATCCGCGTTCAGCGCGAGCAGGCCCCCTTCATGGTGGACATTACCGCCCGCCCCTACCGCGATGACGCGACCGAAAGCGACTATGTGCTGGTGATCTTCCAGGAAAGCCCTTTCGACCCCCAACAGACCGATTCCACTGCCGTCAGCCATGCTGAAAACGCCATCATGGGCAACCTGGAGCAGGAGCTGCAACGCACCAAGCTGCACTTGCAGGACACCATCGAACAGTCGGAAGTCTCAAGCGAAGAACTCAAGGCCTCCAACGAAGAAATGCAGGCGGTCAACGAAGAATTGCGTTCGGCCACCGAAGAGCTGGAAACCAGCAAGGAAGAGCTGCAGTCGATCAATGAAGAGCTGTTGACCGTCAACTATGAACTTAAAACCAAGGTAGAAGAGACGGACAAGGTCAATGACTACCTGACCAACCTGATCGCCTCCACCGACATCGCCACCGTATTCGTCGACCGCAATATGCGCATCCGATGGTTCACGCCCCGCGCCACCGATATATTCAGCATGCTCCCGGTGGACACTGGACGCTCGTTGATGGACATCACCCACCGCCTGGATTACCCGGAAATCACCGAAGACGCTGCGACGGTGTTTGAATCGCTGAGCATGATCGAGCGGGAAATCAGCGGTAAGGACAACCGCTGGTACATCGCGCGGTTGTTGCCCTACCGCTCCAGCGAGGATCACATCGATGGTACGGTGCTGACCTTCATCGATATCACCAAGCGGCGCCAGGCCGAAGAGGAACTGCGCCTGGGCGAAGAGCGCATGCGACTGGTGGCCGAGAGTACCCATGACTTTGCAATCATCATCCTTGATGACCACGGCGCCATCACCGATTGGAACACGGGAGCAGAACTGATCTTCGGCTACACCAAGGACGAAGTCCTGGGCGCCTATTACGACTTGATATTTTCACCGGAGGACCGCTCCTCCGGTGTGCCGGAGAGCGAGCTGCGCGCGGCCCGCGAACATGGTCGCGGTGAAGATGAGCGCTGGCATGTGCGCAAGGATGGCAGTCGGTTCTACTGCAGCGGTGAGGTCACGCTGCTCAAGAGCGACAGCTTGCAGGGCTACGTCAAGATCGCCCGCGACCTCACCGGCCACAAACGCACCCAGGATGAGCAGAGCCAGCGCCTGATGGAGACCCAGACGAAGAGCCATCTCAAGGACGAGTTTTTCGCGGTGATGTCTCACGAACTCAAGCATCCACTGAATCTGATCCAACTGAACGCGGAGTTACTGCGTCGCTTGCCCGCTACCAAGGCGGCGGGCTCGGCGATCAAAGCCGTGAATACGATCTGCGAGGCCGTGTCCAGCCAGGCGCGGATCATTGACGACCTGCTGGATGTCGCCCGGGTTCGCACGGGCAAGCTCAAGTTGAAAAAACAACAGGTTGATCTGATTCGTACCCTGCAGGATATCCATGGCGTAGTGCTCGCCGACGGGCATCGTCGTCAGGTGACGCTGCAAACGCCTTCGGATCATGCATCACTGATCGTTGATGTCGACCCGACGCGCATTGAGCAGGTGATTTGGAACCTGGTCAACAACGCGCTGAAATTCACCCCGGAGGGCGGTCAGGTGCAGTTGGTGCTGAGCCGCTCGGAGGGGCGCGCCCAGTTGGACGTAATCGACAGCGGCATCGGCCTGGCCGATGACAGCCTGGAGAAGATCTTTGACCTGTTCGGGCAGGCAGAAAACCAACATCTGACGCATCAGCGCGAGGGCCTGGGGATAGGCTTGTCCTTGGTACGCCAACTGGTTGAGGCTCACGAAGGCTCGGTCAGTGTCCATTCCAAGGGGCTGGGTTTTGGCTGCACCTTCTCGATATGGCTGCCGCTGTGCGAACAACAGGATCATCTGCCACTTTCTGACGCTGAACAGGACGCGGATGAACGCCTGCATGGCGTCAAGGTGTTGCTGGTGGATGACTCTGCCGAGGTGCTTGAAGTGCTGAATTTGCTGCTGGAGATGGAAGGCGCCCAGGTTAGCGCCTTCAATGACCCACAGACTGCGCTGGAAACGGCCCGCGATGCACAGTACGACTTGATCATTTCGGACATTGGCATGCCGAAAATGAATGGCCATGAGCTGATGCGCAAGCTGCGCACGATAGGTCATCTGCGTCAGGTTCCCGCGATCGCACTCACAGGCTATGGGGCCGGCAGTGATCAGAAAAAGGCGGCTGAGTCGGGCTTCACCAGTCATTTGAGCAAACCGGTCGTCCACGATTCGTTGATTGTTCTGATCGAAAAATTGTGTTGCTTACGTCGTTAGTTGGGACTTTCTCAGTAGAGATAAGACGGGCCCTTGGGGGTTAAACGCGTAGCTCCATCTAAAAAGACGATAATTTCAGGCAAACTGAATCGTTGAATTAATCGATATTTCAGAGAAAACCATTTTGATACACGGGCTTTGCAAGCGGGTCACACAGTTATACAGAGACCTGCTGATGAAGGATTCAAGCCATGCAACACTACGACATCGACGCAAAAATGATGGCCTGCCGCCAGTTGGCCATGGAGCAGAATCAGAAGCTTTTCAACGAGGCCAATGCCCTAAGCCGCAGCGCATTCGACCTGCTGGAGCAGCCTGATTTTGATAGCGAAATGTTTGATGAATATCTGCGCCTTCGCGGCAAAGCCGAAGCGCTTTTCCGTGAAGCGATTGACCATCTTGGCGTGCTCAACAAGCATTTTCCATTGCCCACCGTAAGCGTGGTCGCCGACGGTGGAAAAGTTGCCCGGCGCGAAAAGGAGATTGCATGATGAAAAATTCTCAGCGCGCCTGGGACCTGGCGATGGTTCTGATTGCTAATGGTAAAATTCCTTTCGATCCCGCCAATTTGAGCGGATCGTTAAAAATACTTGCGCGGCATTTGGAGGCGCTGGAGAGAGCACTTCGTGAAGAGGCGATTTTGGCCGAAACCTCGCTTGCCGAAAATCTGGGTCAGCGTTGCCTGCAAAAACAGGTAGGCCGCAGCCGTGCCTTGGTAGGTGCCGATTGACCATCGTCAAGGGACAGTATCGGGCCGCTGAAAAGAGCTCAACACGCGCTCGCGGAATGCTGCGCGTCGGCGGGTAAATGAGCTGACGGGGCGTTACTCTTTAATCAAATCCATTATTGGCGGTTCGAGGGGTTGGCGCGAGCTTCAGGTCATTTGCCAGCCTCCGTTTTACTGGCCAGCCCCGCCCCACGATCAGTCTGCTTCATACTTATATATTTGGCATAAAGCGTCTAAAACTCCGTGATGTATGTCGGTAGTCGACCCGTACAAGAGCTCTCAATTAAAAGCATTTTCTACACTAAGCGAAGCGGCAACCATTGCTATTAATTTAATATCACTCCCGCCACACCTAAAGTAAAAACTTATACGAAGCGGCGCGAACACCGCGCATCTGTACAAGTTTCTTTCAATCAAAGACCGTTCATCGTCATTTTTAAAAAATCTCGAAACATTTAGACGGTCGCCCTTATCGGAAACTATGTCCGTTGCAATAAACGGGCGTAAGCGAAACCTCAATTACAGTTGGAGTAGCATTATGACGACCAGTAATAAAAACCCAGGTAATTTCGCCAACGATCACGAAAAAGCCTCCGAGGCGGGAAAGAAAGGCGGCCAGGCATCTGGCGGCAACTTTGCCAATGACCGCGAAAAGGCTTCGGAAGCTGGCCGTAAAGGTGGCCAGAATAGCCATGGCGGCGGCCGCAAGTAGTAAGCGTGGTCACAAGGGGGGCAGCAATGCTGCCCCTTCTGTTAATAGCAAAGGAGAACTAAGCATGCGTGCATCACCAGACTATCAGCGAAGCGTTTTGCCTCACCAGCCGAGCACGCAAGTGCGAACTGGCGCGGGGGAAAGCAAACGCGCGAACACATTGCCGTGTTACGAACATCAGCGCGTCGTGGAACTGGCTGAAGCGACTGTCGATGCGTCGCAAACACTACCGCTGTGCGAAAGGCATTTATAACCTGAGCGACCATCAGTATTTAGGTGCCTGTAGATCGAGATGAAAGATATATCAACGACATAACGACGAGATTACTGAAATGACTACTAACGACAAGCAAAATCAAATGAGCGTCAACGAAGCCGGTAAAAAAGGCGGCGATGCAACTTCGGCTTCCCATGACAAAGAGTTCTATCAAGAGATCGGAAGCAAGGGTGGCCAAAACAGCGGCGGCAATTTCAAAAATGATCCCGAGCGCGCCGCCGAGGCCGGTAGCAAAGGCGGCCAGAACAGCGGGGGCAATTTCAAGAATGATCCCGAGCGCGCCGCCGAAGCAGGTAGCAAAGGCGGCCAGAACAGTGGCGGCAACTTTGCCAACGACCGTGAGAAAGCCGCGGAAGCTGGTCGTAAAGGCGGCCAGAACAGCCATGGTGGCGGACGCAATGGTTAATGTGCTTGATTCAGGGGAGCCGTGCTCCCCTGCCTTGATGGACGGAGGACACCATGCCTTTACACGTCATTAACTTTACCGGGCCGGTCACCGCCTCTACCTGCAGCCAACTTATCGAAAAAGCCTCGTTGGCCGTTCAGCAAGAGGCTTCGGGCCTGGTAGTGAACATCGCCACTATGGGCGGCGAATGCAGCTACGGTTTTACCATGTACAACTTCCTGCTGGCGCTGCCGATCGCGGTGCACACCCACAATCTGGGCACCGTGGAGTCGATGGGCAATATCATCTTTCTGGCCGGTGAGCGCAGGACGGCGTGCAAGCACAGTAAATTTCTGTTTCATCCGTTTCATTGGCATGTGCAAGGCGCCGTCGACCATTCGCGCATGTCCGAATACGCCATGAGCCTTGACTACGACTTGCAGTTGTATGCGCGCATCGTCGAAGAGCGTACCCGGGATGCAAGGGAAAAACTCGAAACAGAAAAGTACCTGATCGCGGCGCCGCGCATTCTCGACCCGCAACAAGCCATGACAGCCGGCTTGATCCATGGGATCGAACTACCGGTCATCAAGGCTGAGTTTGTAAGCAGCTTCATTCACTCCTAGCGTTTTTAAACTGGAACAGGAGCACCACGATGGACGAAGAAACGATTCGACTCACCGCCTACCGTATTTGGGAACAACAAGGTAAGCCTGACGGTCAGGATTTTTTGCATTGGCTGCAAGCCAGAGACGAACTGACGCCCGGGCAAATAGATAGCTCTTCGGGCACGATCGAAAGCAGTGTTACGCAGCCTGTACCGGTCCAATCAAAGCGCCAGGCGGCGCCCTCCTCCACAACGCGAAAAGCACGCAGCAAAAAGCTCGAAGCCTGAGCGGGCCAGATCAGGCGTGCGGACGCGTCTGTCGTAACACCTGCCGACAGTCATGCGCACGCCTTCCCTTTGAAACTCGAATATTGGCACTTTAATATCAATTAATCGCTTGTTTGAAACTCCTCCTTTTTTTTGTTGAAATCATTCACCTCATCATGGATCGTGAGTGAGCTTTTAATTCAGGGAGGAATCGAAGATGTCTGGTCTACAAGCGAACGGCCAGTGCGCCCAATGTAAACAGCCCTTCGAGCCGACGACGGACGAACCCTCCTATCTGGTGTCCACCGCCGCCGAGATGCTCTGCCCGCAATGCAGGCAACAGTATCTGGCGGACTTGATGATGGATGCACTTCAACGCAGCGCCCTCAAGTTATGCATGCTGCAGGAACGTCGAAAAAACAATAAGGCTTGACTCAAACCAACACCCTATTCAAATGTGCGTATTTGTTAAAAGTTACGCTCATTCAGGGGGTGGTGGTACATAGGGCTGCGCAATAAACGGAATACTTCCAGAAGGACGCCACCTGACGTTCTCCAGGCCGTAGCGTTCTGCAAGGGGTCTGCTGACCCGTTTGATCTTTTCATGGCGTGACCGAGGAATTATACCGATCCCAGCATCGCAAGATGCCCAATGCCACGCCTCTGCATTATTCATGACATCCGCTCTTATAATGAAAGATCTCGGCTTATGATGGTATTCGTACTCGATAATATATAAAGAATTTTTCATATGCCCTCCTTCTGATTTTTGTTATTGGAGCAGCGCGAAGGTTCAGATTTTCCCTCTTGATGTGTATTTTTAGTTGCGCCAACTTGCGGCACTATCGGGATATGACCATTCGTCGGCGCCTTCTGAAAAAAACCAAACCGTTATCGCTTTATCGCTTCTTACTATTGAGCCTGTTCCCTCCAGGCTCTGGTAAAACTCCTGTCTTGCCCGTACTCCGTGCGGGCTTTTTTTGAGCAGTTCATAGAGCCGTGACGCTGTTCGGCGAGCCGGTGACTAGTGCGCCGCACTTATATACACAACGTCGGCTTGTTTCGCCGCGCCCCAATACGCTGCTATGAGTAACTTGAACTTCAAGGGCGCGAAACCTTTCATCTCTAATCGTGAAATGCGGTGGAACTCAAGCTGCGCAGGTTTTTCTATCGCAGACACATCCATCGGAGGATTGACCATGACTGACCAGCCACTAATATCCACCCACACCCCTCCTGACGCGCACCGAAGCGGCACAATGACCAAGGCTGAGCGCACACTTTCGCTGGCCGCTGGCGCTGCCCTATTACTGCATGGCTGTCGCAAGGGTGGGTTGAGTGGTGCACTCCAGGTTGCGGCGGGCGCCTACGGTGTGATTCGCGGTGCAGCCGGGCACTGCGCACTGAAGCGGGTGTTGACACCAACCCCCTACGAAACACAATTCAGCCGCGAACATCAGTGGCCGATCAGCGAGGCAATCACGCGCAGTATCACGATCTTGCGCCCATCGGATGAGGTGTCTGCCTTCATCGCCAGGCCCGAGAACATCGGCCCGTTGCTGCGCTGGGTCGACAGTGTCGAGCAACTGACTCCGGACACCGCGCTCTGGAAGCTCCGCGCACCGGCCGGCCGGCGCCTGCAGTGCGCGCTTGTGCAGATCGATACACAGGATCGCCATGTACTGCATTGGAAAACACCAGGCGACGCGCGATGGGCTCACGACATTACCGTCTCGCTGAGCCCCGCCCCGGCCGGCCGTGGAACCCAGGTCAAGGCGGTGGTGGTGTGCAAGCCGGCAATGTCCAAGTTGGGCTATGGCTTGGCGCGTGCGATCAGCCTGTTCAGCGACAAAGCCTTGCTCAACGCCCTGCAGGCAGTGAAGCAGCAACTGGAGACCGGCGAGGTCAGCAACAACCGCTCCAGGCCGGAACAGGACGACGATTTTTTTTACGTACACGCCGGCGCTGACCAGGTCGCAACCGATCATCCGTCAGCCAAAACCGGCGTTGTTATCGAAGGAGGACCCCACTGATGCGCGCACTCACTTGGCAAGCACCTAATCTACTGCGAGTCGACCATGTCGCCGACCCTGCGATCCTCAACCCACGGGACGCGATCATTCGCGTCACCCTCTCCTCTGTCTGCGGTTCGGACCTGCACCTGCTCGGCGGCTACGTACCGGCCATGAAGCCCGGCGATATCATTGGCCACGAATTCATGGGCGAAGTGGTCGAGGTCGGCAAAGGCGTCACCGACCTGCGCAAGGGTGACAAAGTGATCACCATCTCAATCATCGGCTGCGGCAACTGCGAGCCGTGCCAGCGCAGCGATTTCTCCTGCTGCGACAACTCCAACCCAAACCCGTCGGCGACGGACCTGATGTATGGCCAGCCATGCTGCGGCATCATCGGCTACAGCCACGCTTTTGGCGGTTACCCGGGCAGTCACGCGACCTACGTGCGGGTGCCGTTCGCCGACGTCAACCTGTTCAAGGTGCCCGAAGGCGTGAGCGATGAGCAGGCGCTGTTTGTCTCGGATGCGGCGCCCACCGGTTACTTCGCGGCGGACAATGCCGATATCCAGCCCGGCGACACCGTGGCAGTGTGGGGCTGCGGCGGCGTTGGCCAGATGGCGATCTGCAGTGCTTACCTGTTGGGCGCCGAGCGGGTGATCGCGATTGATCGTTACCCCGACCGGCTGCGCCTTGCCGAAGAACGCGGCAAGGCGATCCCTATCAACTACGAGAAAACCAACGTGCACGAAGCCTTGCTGGAGTTGACTGGCGGACGCGGCCCGGATCGCTGCATTGATTGTGTGGGCATGGAGGCGCATGGCACCGAGATCGACTATGCCTATGACAAGGCCAAGCAGTTGCTCAGGCTGCACACCGAACGCGGCAGCGTGCTAAGGCAGGCCATACGTGCCTGCCGTAAAGGCGGCACGGTATCGGTGGTCGGCGTGTACGGTGGGTTGCTCGACAAGTTCCCGATGGGCGCGATCGTCAACAAGGCGTTGACGCTAAGATCCGGACAGCAACCGGGGCAGCGTTACGCACCGACCCTGTTCGAGCATATTCGCAAAGGCGAGCTTGACCCTGCCTACTTGCTGACCCATCCCATGAGCCTGGAAGACGGGGCGCAAGGCTACAAGCTGTTCAAGGAAAAAACCGATAATTGCCTGCGGGTGGTGTTTAAGCCCTGAGGGTCGTGCGTGTGGTTTCAATGCCTGGCACGCCGAACAGCGGGGGATGTGTGAGCCGTAGATGCCGATACCCATGCTCCGATGAGCGGTTTAGCCAGGCTCCGCGACCGGCGTCGCCAGGCGATTGCACGCGTACAGCGCACTACCCAGCAGCATCAACGCGCCGCCTCGCAACCAAGTGTCGAGGCCTTGCTGGCTGAGCAGGATCAGGCAGGAAACAATCGCCAGCACTGGCACCCAGGTCGGCACACGAAAATGGTGTTCTGCGACGAGGTCGCGGCGCAATACCAGCACCGCCAGGTTGGTGCTGAGGAACACGAAAAGCAGCAACAGCACGACCGTCTCGGCCAACGCTGCGAGCGTGCCGGTCAACGTCAAGGAGATGGCCACCAGGGTGCTGGCGATGATCGCGACCCAAGGCGTACGCCGCTTGGGCAGCACACGCGAAAGCGGCCCCGGCAACAGGCTCATGCGGGCCATGCCATAGGCCAGGCGGCTGGCCATGACCATGGTCAACAGCGCACCGTTGGCGACCGCCACCAGTGCAATGAAGGCGAAGAGCTGGGGCGGGATACTCAAGCCCGAGGCGCGTACCACCTCGAGCAACGGCGCCGAGGTGGCCGTCAGTTTGTCCATCGGCAGCACCACTGAAGCAGCGACACCGACCGCCGTATACACGATGCCGGCCGTCACCAACGCGGCAAACAGCGCACGCGGATACACCTTGCGCACCCCGCGTATTTCTTCGCCCAGGTTAGCCGACGTTTCAAAACCGACAAACGAATAGAACGCCAGCAATGCAGCGCCCAGCACCGCAGGCATAGGGTTGACGCCGGCCTTGAACTCCAGCGCGCGGCCGAGGTTGGCTTCGCCCGACTGGATGCACCAGGCCGCGGCCACCACCACCAATAGCAGCCCGGACAGTTCGATGCAGGTCATGACCATGTTGGCGCCCAACGACTCCTTGATACCGCGAGCATTGAGCAGCGCTATCACCATCAGGAATATCAGCGCGGCCAGGTGCGGTGATACGTCGACGAACGCCGCCAGGTAGTCGCCGGCAAATGCCAGGGACAGCCCGGCCGCGCTGGTGACGGCGGCCGCCAGCATGCAAAAGCCGACCAGGAACGAAATCAGCGGTGACTTGAATGCCTTCTCGGCGAACACCGAAGCAGCGCCGGCATAGGGGTACTTGGTCACCAGCTCCGCGTACGAACCTGCCGTGAGCATGGCGAAGAACAACGCCACCAGCAGCGGCACCCAGATCGCCCCACCCACCTCGCCAGCGATGGTGCCGGCCAGCGCGTACACGCCGGCACCGAGCACATCGCCGAGAATGAACAGAAACAACATCGGGCCCGTCACGGCGCGGCGCAAGGACGGTTTTGTGGGTGCGGCTTGGCTGAAGCTGAACTCGGACATGGGCGGCTCGGGCGGCGGGGTTGTTATCAGCAATCAGCGGGCGCGGGCCGGCTGACGCGGGGCTCTCTACAATGGAAAATCCACGCGCCGCCAAAGTTCCGTTTTCCGCTGCAACCCCGGCGCAGGCGCCCCGTCAATCGTCCTCGTGCAGGTGCGCGTCAGCGCAGGGCAAACGCCCCGATTCGCCGCCCGCAATCCGTTCCGCCTGATCAATGCCGCGCTTGAGCGCGTCGTGCACGGTCCATTCGGCGCCCGGCAACTGGCTGGTGCGTTCAATCACGCATTGCCCCATCGCGGTATAGACGCTGACCAGCACTTCGATATCGGCGTCTTCGCGCTCCCGGGCCCTGACTTCGATATGGCACCCGTTTTCCACTTCCTGAGTAAAGCACTCTTCTTCCAATGCCTTTTGGGCCCATGCCTTATAAGTATTACCACGAATAAACATAACTGTTCTCCCGGACCGTTAGTGGGTTGACCTTCAAGTAAGACCTGAATGCCTTAAGAGGGATTCCGTCTTTTTTACAAGGGAAATTGCATCATGCACCTATAAAGCTCTAGTGCCGTTTCGCTTGTTAAGCCGTTCGTCAGGCGAAGTAACAAATTGTTAAACCAACCCCGTGACGTCTATTCAAAATATCCGGCAGCGCGGTGAAAAACGCACCGCAGAGCAGCAGCGAAAGCCAACAGATCCGGGCAGCTGATGGGTTTTATCCATTGATGGCGCCGTATTGCCTGGCGTCAGGAACTAACAAGCGCAGCGCCAGCGTTTCGCTTAAGTAATTTACGAACACTGTCGCCGGACTTTCGGCGCCGTAACAACGGACGTTTTCCATACAGGAGCAAGGCATGAAACGAGCGATTGGCTATTGCCTGGCATATCTCGCCAGCGTCTTCTTGTTAAGCGGTTGCAACTTAGTGGTGTTCAACCCCAAGGGGCAGATTTCAACCGATGAGCGCGACCTGATTATCCTCGCCACGGGCCTGATGCTGTTGGTGGTGGTGCCGGTGATCGTGCTGACGTTTGTGTTTGCCTACCGCTACCGCGCCACCAATAAAAAGGCTCGTTACTCACCGCGCTGGGCCAGTTCCCACAAAATCGAAGCAGTAGTGTGGGGCGTGCCGCTGCTGATCATCATCGCCTTGGGCTGGGTGACGTGGAAAACCACCCACGCCCTCGACCCCTATCGCCCGCTCGACTCGGACACGCCACCGATCAACGTCCAAGTGGTGGCCATCGACTGGAAGTGGCTGTTCATCTACCCCGACCTGGGTATCGCCAGCGTCAACGAACTGGCCTTGCCGGTGCACACGCCTGTGAGTTTCACCATCACCTCCGACGCGGCCATGACGTCCTTCTTCATCCCGGCGCTGGGAGGGCAGATCTATGCGATGGCAGGCATGCAGACCAAGCTGCACCTGATCGCCAACGAAACCGGCGAGTTCAAGGGAATCGCCGCCAACTACAACGGCCCCGGTTTTTCCGACATGCATTTCACCACGCTGTCATTGAGCCCCACCGACTTCCAGACCTGGGCGAACAAGGTCAAGGGCGCCTCCACAGTCCTTGACCAAACGAGCTATGCGCACTTGGCCAAGCCCACCATCAAGCACCCCGTGACCTATTACTCGGCAGTGCAGGAGCGGCTGTTCCTGGACATCGTCGATAAATACGAAGGCATGAACAAGGCCAATAAAACCAGGCGAGCGCCATTGAGCGGTACTGAAAAGCGCGTCGATAAACACCCCAGTTTACTGGCCGAGGAGCAATAACAATGTTCGGAAAACTGTCATGGGATGCGATTCCAACCACTGAACCGATTGTGATGTACACGCTGGCCTTCATCGGGCTGATCGGCGCGGCGATGGTGGGCACCATTACCTGGAAACGCAAATGGGGCTATTTGTGGCGCGAGTGGTTCACGTCGGTGGACCACAAAAAGATCGGATGTATGTACATCATCGTCGCGCTGGTGATGCTGCTACGCGGTTTTTCCGACGCAATCATGATGCGCACCCAGCAAGCCATGGCCGCCAGTGGCGGGCCGGGTTATCTGCCGCCGGAACACTACGACCAGATCTTCACTGCCCATGGCGTGATCATGATTTTCTTCGTGGCCATGCCCTTCGTGGTCGGCCTGATGAACGTAGTGGTGCCGTTGCAGATAGGCGCACGCGACGTGGCCTACCCGTTTCTCAACGCGCTGAGCTTCTGGCTGTTCGTGGCCGGTGCCGCGCTGGTCAACGTCTCACTGGGGATCGGTGAGTTTGCGCGAACCGGTTGGGTCGCCTATCCGCCGTTATCCGGGCTGGCATACAGCCCCGGGGTCGGGGTGGACTACTACATATGGTCACTGCAGATATCCGGCGTCGGCACGTTACTGACGGGGCTGAATTTCTTCGTCACGATTTTGAAGATGCGCACCGAAGGCATGACGTTGTTCAAAATGCCGGTGTTCACCTGGAATGCGCTGTGCACCTCGGTGCTGATCCTGGCGTCTTTTCCAATTCTTACCGCCACCCTGCTGATGCTGTCCCTGGACCGTTACCTGGGCATGCATTTCTTTACCAACGAAGCCGGCGGCAACCCGATGATGTACGTGAACTTGATCTGGGCCTGGGGGCATCCGGAGGTGTACATCCTGATCCTGCCGGCGTTCGGAGTGTTTTCCGAGATTGCCGCGACCTTCAGCAGTAAGCGGCTCTTCGGTTACGTGTCGCTGGTATGGGCGACGATTGCGATTACCGTGTTGTCGTTCATCGTGTGGCTGCACCACTTCTTCACCATGGGCGCAGGGGGTAACGTCAACGCGTTCTTCGGCATCATGACCATGATTATCGCGGTGCCGACCGGGGTGAAAATCTTCACCTGGCTGTTCACCATGTACCGTGGCCGGGTGCGCTTCGAGACCCCCATGCTGTGGACCCTGGGCTTTATCGTGACCTTCAGCATCGGCGGGATGACCGGGGTATTGCTGGCAGTGCCGGGCGCTGACTTCATGCTGCACAACAGCCTGTTCCTGATCGCGCATTTTCACAACGTGATAATCGGCGGCGCGGTGTTCGGCTACATGGCCGGCCTGACCTACTGGTTCCCCAAGGCCTTTGGCTTCCGCTTGAACGACAAGCTGGGCCGCATCGCCTTCTGGTGCTGGCTGATCGGCTTTTATTTCGCGTTCATGCCGTCGTATGTACTGGGCTTTATGGGCATGACCCGGCGCCTCAACCATTTCGACAACCCGGAATGGCGGCCGTGGCTGCTGCTGGAAGTGCTGGGCGTGCTCATCATCCTCTGCGGCGTAATTTCCCAGGCTCTGCAGCTGTTCGTCAGCATCCGTAACCGCCACCAATACCGCGACCTTACTGGCGACCCGTGGGACGGGCGCACCCTGGAATGGGCCACCGCCTCTCCGCCACCGCTGTACAACTTCGCCGAGCAACCCAAGGTCAATGACCTGGACGCTTATTGGGGCATGAAGGAGCGCGGCGTGAGCACCCTCAGCCACACCGACTACCGAAGCATTCACATGCCGCGCAACACCGCCTCGGGCCTGGTGATCAGCCTGTTCGCGCTGATCTGCAGCTTCGCCCTGGTCTGGCACATCTGGTGGCTGGCGGCGTTCGGCCTGGTGGCTTCGGTGGTCGCGTTCGTGGTGCGCAGCTACGACGAAGACACTGATTACTTCGTGTCCGCGCAAGAGGTGGCGCGCATCGAAACGGCACGTCTCAAAGACCTGGCAGAGGCTTGATCCATGTCCAATATCGTGATTGAAAAAGACATCGCTCATACTCAGGAACACGGACATGAAGACGCGGGTTCGCTGAGCGTCTTCGGGTTCTGGATTTACCTGATGACCGACTGCATCCTGTTCGCGAGCTTGTTCGCCGGCTATGCGGTGTTGCGCGACAGCGTGGCCGGCGGTCCTTCGAGCGTGGATATTTTCGAACTGCCCTATGTGCTCGCTGAAACCATGCTGCTGCTGTTGAGCAGCATCACCTACGGCTACGCGATGCTGGCGATGAACCGTGGCCAGCAAAGCCAGGTGCTGCGTTGGCTGGGACTCACGTTCGTGCTCGGCGCCGGCTTCATTGCCATGGAAATCAACGAGTTCCGCCATTTGATCGCAGAAGGCTACGGACCGGACCGCAGCGCGTTTCTGACCGCTTTTTTCACTCTTGTCGGCACCCACGGCGCGCACGTGTTGACGGGGTTGATCTGGATGGCTGTGCTGATGGTGCAGATTCGCCAGAAAGGCCTGACCAACACCACCGCCACCCGGCTCAGTTGCCTGAGCCTGTTCTGGCACTTCCTGGACGTGGTGTGGATCTGCGTGTTTACCGTGATCTATCTGTTGGGAGTGGTGTGACATGTACAAGCAAAGTTCGATTCACAGCAGCGCCGGTACCAGCCATGGCAGCAGCCGTTCCTACCTGGTCGGGTTCCTGCTGTCGGTGCTGCTGACCCTGATCCCTTTCGCCCTGGTGATGTTCCCTTCGCTGCCGCGCACCATCACCGCCTGGCTGGTGGTGGTGCTGGGGGTTATCCAGATCGTGGTCCACCTCAAGTTCTTCCTGCATCTGGATACGGCCGAGGAACAACGCTGGAACCTGATTGCACTGATTTTTTCGGCGGTCATCATTCTTTTGCTGGTAGGGCTCTCGCTATGGATCATGGACAGTATTCACCACAACATGCTGGCGCACTGAGGTACTGGCTGGGGCTGCTCAATGCAGGAATTCAACTGACCAAGCCAGGGATCATTTTTGGCAATCTCACGTCGGTGCTGGGGGGTTATTTCCTCGCTGGCGGCGGGCGCCTGGCAGACCCTGCGCACCTAGTTGCCACCCTGCTCGGCACTGCATTGGTGATCGGTTGCGGTTGTGTCATTAACAACTGCGCCGATCGAGACATTGATCGGCGCATGGTGCGAACCTGCCATCGCGCACTGGCGCTGCGAACCATCGCGGTGCCCACCGCCGCCAGCTATGCCATCGCACTGGGCGTCAGTGGTTTCGGCCTGCTCTGGGCGGGCAGCAACCCGCTGGCGTGCTGCCTGGCGCTGGTCGGGCTGGTGATCTATGCGGGGGTCTACACTTTCTGGCTCAAGCGCCGTTCCCACTGGGGCACCTTGGTCGGCAGCCTCTCCGGGGCAATGCCGCCGGTGATCGGTTATTGCGCGGTCACCGCAAGGTTCGACGCCACGGCGATGATGTTAGTGCTGGTGTTCTGCTGCTGGCAGATGCCCCATTCACACGCCATCACCGTGATGCGCCGCGAGGACTTCCGCGCGGCGCGCCTGCCGCTGCTGACCCTGTCCCAAGCCCACCGGCAAATACAGGCGTACACCCTGGCTTTCTTCGCCAGCACCCTGCTGCTGGGAGTGGTGGCCCAGATGGGCATGCTGTATTTCGCCGTGATCAGCGCCTTGGGCGGTTACTGGCTGGCGCTGGCCAACAGCAGCGTGCGCCGGGTCGATCCAGCGCGCTGGGCGCGCTCGATCTTCGGCTTCTCGATTTTGTTGGTGATGATCCTCAACCTGATGCTGGCGCTGTCCACGCTGTGTCGAGCAAGCTGCGAATCTTCCTGGGCAAATCAGCGGGCTGGTAGGGTTTGGCAATCAACTCGAATTCATGCACCTGTATATCCGCGCGCTCCAGCGAGTCTTTCGCATAGCCCGTCGTAAGCAGCACCCTGGTATGCGGATACAAGTGCGCTATCTCGCGCGCGAGTTCCGCGCCATTCATCTGGCCGGGCATGATCAAGTCACTGAACACCAGATCATAGGTCGCGCCGGCGAGCCGATCCAGCGCCTCGGCGGCAGTGTGTGCAATCTCGGTGTTATAACCGTAGTCAGACAGAACCTCCTGCGCGAGCTCGGCCACTTCGGGCCGGTCCTCCACAATCAAGATGTGCTCGTCGCCTTGAAGCGAAGTAGTCGCGGGCGTTTGCTCGACCCAGAGCTGGCTGTCGTTCGCCGGAAAATACAGGCATACCGTCGTGCCAACGCCTGGGTAGGAATGGATGCGTGCAGTACCGCCCGATTGCTTGACGAAGCCATACACCATCGACAATCCCAGCCCCGAACCCTTGCCCTCTTCCTTGGTGGTGAAGAACGGCTGCATGACTTGCTCCTGGACGCTCTCATCGATGCCGTTGCCGTTATCGCTGATCGAGAGGCCCACGTAGCGGCCTTCGGCCAACCCGTCGCGTTGCGCATTGGCATCGCCCGGAACCTGAACGTTGCACGTCTTGATTGTCACGGTCGGCTCGCCATGTCCTCCTAGCGCATCCCGGGCGTTGGATAACAAATGCTGCACCGCCAGCTCCGCCTGCGCAGGGTCAATACGACAGTTCCACAGGTCCTCAGCCAGATCCACATGCAGCCGGACATCCTGCAGTGTCTGCGCCAAAAAATCGGTGCGGCTCAGCAAGGTGTTCAGGTTGATTACGCGACTGTCGAGACGTTGCTTGCGCGAGAACGCGAGTAGCTGTTGGGTCAAGGTTTGAGCTTTTTCGGCGGCGGCCCTGGCGCGGCTGGCGCTGTTGAGAATGCGCTGCGGGTCGGTGCCGGGGCGCTTGGCGCTCTGCTGGATCAGTTCGAGATAACCGACCATCACCTGCAGCAGGTTATTGAAGTCATGGGCAATGCCGCCGGTCAGTTGCCCTAGGGCCTCCAGGTCCTGAACGCGGCTCACGCGCAGTTCTGCGTCGTGGCGCCGGCTCACGTCAAGCTGAGAGGCAAAAAAGTACACCAAATGGCCGCTCTCGTTGAACAACGGCGAAATGAACAGTTCATTCCAGAACGTCGAACCGTCCTTGCGGTAGTTGAGTACTTCCACACATACCTCATGGCGGCATGTCATCGCATGCTGCACTTGCCGCAACGCACGCTTATCGGTTTCAGGTCCTTGCAGAAACCTGCAATTGCGCCCGATCACTTCACCCTGTTCATACCCCGTCAGCCTCAGGAACGCCTGATTGGCGAAGATGATCGGGTTGTCGGCTTGTGCCGGGTCGCAAACGATCATCGCGCTTTGGCTGGTTTCCATCGCCGCGAAAAACAGGTCTTTGCGGCTGGAAGAGAGCCGCGCCGGATCGATACGGTCGACCACGGGCTTTTTCTTGCTTGCCAAGGTTCACCTCCAGTTACGTGGTGCGTGTTCCATGGACCGTGAAAACGTCGCGCAGTGCCACCCTGCGCTGAACAGGCGCCCGCCGCAGGCGGTCGGGCGCCGCGCATTACGTCAGCGCTTGGCTGCTTTGTCGGGGTCGGCTGAGCGACGCAGGAACGCTTGCGTCAGTTCCGGTAAGTGCTGTAGCAGCCACTCGGCCATGGCGATTTCCTGCGGCAGGATCTTTTCGCAGGCCGCTAGAGTTTCCGAATCACCGGCCTCTTTCGCAGCGGCGATAAGCGCCGTGTAGCTGGCAATTTCCATGTTTTCGAAGACGTAACCGGCCATCGCGCCCTTGATGACTTCGTCACTCATCAGTGAGCCACCGACTGCCTGGCCGAACGCCATCAGCTTGCCCCCCATGTCTTTCAGGGTCGATGAGCTGCCGCCCAGACGCGCCAGGCACTGGTCAATAAGTTGCTGCTGGCCGAGAGTTTCCTCAATGTGCTGGTCGATCCGTGCCTTGAGCTGGGGGTAATGTTCCAGGCGCTCGGATTGCGCCTTGAGCATTTTTTCGGCCTGCTGCTCCATCGCATGGGCATCACGTAGCCAATCAAGCAGGTTTTCCTGTGGAGTCGCCATGTCGTTAGTCCTCTTGATAAAAAATGGCAGGCGCCGCACGCCCGAAAGCGTGCGGCTGCCAAGCTTCAAATTTCGGGTTTTGGTTGCATTCCCGAGCCCAGGTCAGCGCCGGTAACGGGGTCGCTCGTCGCGTCCGAGGCGGTGCGGATTTTCATCGCGCTCAATGTCGCTTCGTCATCGGCATTCAGTTGCACAGTGGCCAAGCCATCACCACCGTCGACCGCCGGTTGCGGGCTTTCCACGAACTCCCACTCTTCGCCCTGGTTCCACGGGCCACGCATACTTTCCGCGCCTTGGGACATGTTGTAATAAACCTGCGTGAATTCCTGCATGCCCGGCAGCTTGCCTTGAGGGAAGTTCGGCTGGATCGAATGCAGCGCCTTTTCAAAAGACAATTGATGCGCGATTTCCCGCGTCATCAAAAAGCCCAGCGCCTCTTTTACGCCCGGATCATCCGTGACATTCATCAGCCGCTCGTAGACGATTTTGGCGCGGGCTTCGGCCGCGATATTGGAGCGCATGTCCGCGGTGGGCTCACCGATAGTGTCGATATAGGCCGCTGTCCAGGGCACTCCCGCGGAGTTGGTTAATGGAGCACCGGCACCGTACAGCAGGCTGGTGATGTGAGAGTCATTGCCGGCGCCGTTAAGGGAGCGATACAACTCGCCCTCCTCTTCCACACCTTCGGCTATTCGCCCCTTGGCGCCCTTGTTGAGCATCACGATGATGGACCCGACGATCTCCAGATGGCTGAGCTCTTCGGTGGCGATGTCCATCAGCAGATCCTTGCGGCCCGGATCGTCTTCAGCCAAGGCCTGGGTGAAGTAGCGGGACGCTGCCGCCAGCTCCCCTTGAGCGCCGCCAAACTGTTCCAGCAACAGGTTGGCCAGGCCCGGATTAGGCTCGGCCACACGTACGGTGTATTGAAGTCGCTTGTTATGTAGAAACATGAACAAATCTCCTCAGGCTTAAGAAGGGGCAGCGCCCGGTTGGAGCGCTGCCTACCTTTTTGTGAGGCGCCTCCCTGTTGATAAATTTCAAAATAAACCTTTGCTGCGCGACCAGCGGTCGAGTGCTGCGCATCAAGCGAAACCGTGGCCCAGAGCATTTGTAGGCTCACTTCCCGTCGTCGTTCTGCGGGCAAGGAACGGTGTCTATCCCAGGGGTGCCGTTGGGCGGAAGCGTGACACCCTGATTTTTTCCACCGTCTGGCTCCTCAGGCGCCCGTTCAGGTGATGTGTCATCGGGGTGGTCCCAGTCAGTTGTTGCGTTCGGATCTTCGTTGCGCCCGGCCGTTCCCAGGACGCAACCATCCTCATTCGGCTCAGGCGACTTTTCCGGCGGCAGGTCTTGACCATTGGATGAGTCATGGTTCATAGCAAGCTTCTCCTGTGTACACGTATGAAACCATTTGGTATCGCCCAGCAGTTTGCGGTGCCATGTAAAAGACGAACGGCCAGGTATTCCCGACGTGCCGACTTAAAAGTGCAAGCTTCAGCGAAAAGTATGGGTGAGGCCAACTAAGCGAAGCGGAGCGATCGGTGGCTGCCATCAAATTAATATCTAGCGCCCTCTCAGAATCGGCACTCTATGAGATACGTATTATTAACTACCGCCTGTCGCCTTCCGGTAAAATTCTTAAAACATTTTTTCGCCGAGCGACATCCCAGTAAATGCCCATTGCAGAAAATGGGAAACTAACGAAGCGCTACCTTAGTAAATGGAGAACTCTCATGACTACAGGCAACAAAAATCCAGGTAACTTTGCTAACGACCGCGAAAAAGCTTCCGAAGCCGGGAAAAAAGGCGGCCAATCATCGGGCGGAAACTTTGCCAATGACCGCGAGAAAGCGTCTGAAGCAGGACGCAAGGGCGGTCAACACAGCCATGGCGGCGGCCGAAAGTCGGGATCTTAGTGCTCATACAGAGGGCGGCCTCGCCGCCCTTTGAGGCTCGTTTCGGCGTGCTCATAACCGCGGCGTAACCGGATATACCGGCGCCGTCGATAGCTCCTTATCGATCGCTTGACCGAAACAAACCGGGTGACTGTCGGCGAGAAGCAGCACTTCTGTACTATTCGGAGCACCGTTGCCCCCTGCTCGGCAGCCTATTTTGACGTAAACTCAAGGCCAATAATATAACCACGCCTACGGCCCCATCTTTATATTAAAACTTCCTTGGCGCTGATGAAAATCAGGCAACTTAAACCAGGAGATCGGCAGTAAGGAGATACCATGTCAAACACTACCCATCTCGGTCAATGCGCTTGCGCTACTTGTCAGTGCGACGCCTTGGCAGACCATCAACGGGACGGAAAGCGCTACTGCAGTCAAGCGTGTGCCAACCTGCACCCACACGGGCAACCTTGCCCGGCCGCTGACTGCCATTGCGAATCGAGCGTCACCCTCCATGAGCGTGCCATAAGCGACAGCCAGCTCGATGAAGCTATCGAAGAAACGTTCCCCGCCAGTGATCCTATTTCCCCTTAGTTTTTTTAGCGCAGATTTCAATCTGCCGGACAGCACTTTCACGGGTTCTCCCGGCTTTCTTCCAACAACAGGTCAACCACTGCTTGCCCGCCTTGCAGTCCGGGCGAAGACTGTGCACTAAAGACGCGCAGTTGACGCTCGGCGCTGCTGCCGTCGCGCAGCATTTGCCGTGCGTGGTCGAACACGACGTCTTCTCCCAACACACGGGCGGTTTCGCCGAATTGCTGCTCAGCCAGAATCAGCCACTGTTCAAGTGATATTGCCTCGGTGTCCGGAGCCAGCGTGAAGCACCCATGATGTCCGCAACGACGAGCGCGAATGCGATTTTCCTTAAGCAGCCAAAGACGTTCAAGGCTGTATTGGCTGCCGGGTGTCGGCATCTGGCAGGCGTGTTTGATCATGATCCGGAACAGTCCCGCCAGGACCAACGCGTCGCTCAAACGCGGGCACGCGTCGGTCATGCGCAACTCGAGCGTCCGGTAGCTCAACGAGGGCCGGCAACCCCACCAGACATTTGCATCCTTTGCCAGCGCCCCGCTACGTTTCAATAAGCCCAGGTATTGCTCGAAGCTCTGCTCATCCGATAGAAACTCAGGGATACCCATGCGCGGCCACTCATCGCAGACTACTTGCCGATAACTGCAATACCCACTGGGCTGACCCTGCCACAACGGCGATGAAACGCTAAGAGCCAGCAGCATCGGCAACCAGGGCAACACCTCGTTCAGCACTGCGATTCGATCAACACCCGTCGGGATCTCTGCGTGAACATGCAGACCACTGAGCACGCTGCGCTGCGCGACGATCTGGAACTCCTCGAACAAGCGCTGAAAATGGACCTGAGGCGTAGCACGTTGCGCCCGCCAATCGGCCAATGGGTGTACGCCGCTGCATATAAACCCCAGTCCATATCCGGCCAACGCCTGGCTCAACTCGCGGCGCACCCGGCCCAGGTAAGTGGCCGCTTCTGCGGCGTCGTCAAACACTGGAGACGCCACTTCGACCTGGCCCTGGAACATCTCATAAGAGAAGCCATCGCCGATGACCTCGCGGCACGCCGCAAGCACATGAGCTGGCGGCTCGGCGAGCATTCGCCGACTGCGCAGATCTGTAATGAAATATTCTTCTTCAATGCCAAAGCGCTGATTGCGATCCATACGCAGTCAACTCAGTCGAGTAACGGAAAGCGCCACCGCTGCGATGCGTTCGACGCGCTCGTACCCTGGTTTTTCCAGCTCTTCGCCAAACACGTCCGGGTCAAGCTCATGGTAGGTCCAGCCAAAAGCATCGCTACTCAACAAGGCGCGAGCGGATTCAAGGAACAAATCGCGGCCATCGACCATTGCCACCCCGGTGTAGAGCAATAAAGTGCCATCGCGTTCCAAACGGGGCAGCGCTTCGCGCAAAATGCGCAGCGACAACGCTTCGCCCAATTCACCACCACCGTGGCGGTAGGACCGCTGCTGACTGTCCTTCATGTAGGGCGGATTGGCGAGGATCAGGTCAAAGCGACCATCAACGCCGTCGAGCACATCACTGTGGTATACGCTGACGTTCGGTGCGTTGGCGAGTTCGGCGTTGACCGCACTCATGCGCAACGCCTTTGGGTTGATGTCCACCGCGAGCACCTCTGCGTCAGGCCGGGCGCGCGCCACCAGCAAGGCACCGGCGCCCGAACCGCAGCCGATGTCCACGGCGCGGCGGATCGGCGCGAAGCGTTGGCGCAAGCTCTCTTCGATTACGCTGGCGAAGCGGTAAGTGTCGGGGCCGAAAAAAACCGCATCAGCGGCTTCTGTCGGAAACGCCGAATGCGCCAACAGCAACGGGCCCAGATTCGACCACCGCACCCGGCTCCGCCAGCGGCCATGCGTCTTGACGATAATTTCAGCCTGTTGCAGTTCCTGTCGTTCGGCAGCCTCGAAAACCTCAGCATCGAAGGGCCGCGACCAACCGAATATCCCGCGCGTATCGCTAGCCGGTGCATTATCCCAACGCGCCATGACCCGTTGATGGGTCAGCGGTGTGGGCGTTATAAAGCGATAGCCCTGCGCCTGCAGGCGGCGGCCCAGATTGAGCAGTACCCGATCAGCATGCGATTGGGCCGATGACCCGGAGGGCGTTGGGCACAGTGAGTCGACCATTGGCAGGGCTCCTTGTCAGTCAGCGCAGAGCTGCGCGTAATGCGATAAAACGGCGGGTGGCAAACAAGCCGGCGGGCCGATGATGGCGGTCAGGGCCCAGCCACGGTAATAACAGGGAAAGCAGTTGCTCGCCGTCGGGCTCCTGCAGTGCCTTACGGAGTGCCTGAGTTTCAGGGTCATCCAACATTTGCGTGTTTGCGTCCAGCGATACGGGCCGCGCCGGGCGCGCGTGCGCAGTACTTTTTTCATCACGCCAGTCACCGGCGATCCAGTCCCGCAGCAATTGTTTTTCATAACCGCTGAACACGCCGAACATGGCGGCACCCGCGCCTTCGATCAATTGCCAGAAACGACTGTCTTCAGGGGCGCGGTTGCGCTTGATCCAGCCTTTGTCCTGAAGGGCCTGCAAGAAGCCGCGAACCTGCCCGGGGTGCGCCAGCCATTGGTTGACACTCTTACCTTCAAAGCGGCAGTAATCCGAATGCATGTGCTGGCCGAACAGTCGCTTGCGCTCAAGCATTGCTACCAACTCGTCTTCCAAGTCAAACGCCTGGATCACCGCCGTAGAGCCCAGTCCAAGGTCGTTCAGTTGATAACCCCGCCGTACCCGTTGCCAATATTCCTGCGCGTCCATCCCGCGCGGCATCAATGCCAGGACCGCTTGCACGGCCCGGCGAGCATGGCCACTGCTGGCGTTGTCGATGGTCACATGCAAACTGAAGTAATAGGGGTCGATGCTCAGTTCCTTGAGCTCGTAGGCGCAGATGAGCAAGTGCAACGGCAGTTGCTCATAACCCAGGTTATACCCGAGGATCTCCGGCAAGTGCGACTCGGCGCTTTGACCCAATGCCAGCTGGATGGCGCCTTGGTGAAAGTGCTGGTCTTGCCATGCGAAATCGCCGTCGCAGCCTTGCTCGGCCAGCAGACGCTGGTATATCGCGACATGATTTTGCATTGGTTCACCATCGCCGAGCTCTTCCAAATAAGTGGTCAAAAGCCCGTCGTAGCGGTAGTCCCGCCAGTGCGCAAGTACACCGTATAGCCAGGCACCGTCCACTTGTTTGGTGGGTGCCACGCATTGCAAAAAGTACAAGGCATGAGCTTTGTTTAGAAAATACCGGCGGCCGCCTCCTTGCATCCGACCATGCAAGTAACGCGCGTATTCCTGAGCAACGCTAGAGCAGTTGAGCACCACCCAATCCATAAGTTGGTCGGGCGACGTAGGCAGCGGATTGTCTTCAACGGGACCGAGGCAGTCCAACTGCGCTTGCAAAAACTCGGCCGCCCATTGGGAAGATTCCGTGTTCCAATCTGTGAGGAGACGCTGGTACTGGCTGCGCAATGGGCCTTCCCGTAGCCTCTGGTCAGAACTACTAAGCAGGGATTGAAAGACAGTCATGAGAGACTCCTTTGATGGCGTGCAAGGCATATCCGCCAACGGCCACCGGCAGGCAAATACACCCCGAGAGCAACGGGACAAAACAGAAAAACTAAGTAACCGGGCAACGCACGCATGACTGGCTCCATCCGCTTGTTTTTTTCAAGCGCCAGCGACTGCCGGCACCTATTACGGGGGGCGCTTTTTTGCGCGTCCTATTCAGAAAGAGCCGCACACGACGCAATAATTCCATCGGCATGCGCTAAGTTCTGACAAAGTGATGGGTTAACCCTTGGCGGCTAATTTTGGAAGGCTTCAAGCGGTGGCTGAAGCGTGCGCCACCAGTTGCTGAATCGGTTTGCCCTCATCTACTCAGGGGTACGCGATCATCGTCATTGAGCCAAGGCTGACGCTGTCAAACGCTGGCAGGCTATGCCGGCATCGTTGCGCAGTTGACCATCACAGAACGATCAAATACAGGGTCCGGCCAGCGAAAGCTTATTATCGCTCCACATCATTAAGCATTCCTGTAGGTGGCCGACGTCGGTGCTCAAAATTGTCCCATTGCTCAGGTTTTCGTTGCTCTGCGCAATACATACACACATAAACATCTGGGCTTAAGCCAAGATAATAACCTTTACGTATATAAGGGTGGCTACAACCGCTCGATGGGCGCTCGCCATTAGCTGGTAACTCTTTAGCCATATAAAACCCATAGAAAAAAAGCCCGCACTGAGTACGGGCAAAAAGGAGTTATACCTAGAGGCTGTCTGAGTGAACAGGCTCAGTATTAAGAAGCCAAAAACTATTCAGCGGTTTATTTTTTTTTCAACGAAAGGCGACGAAAGGCGCGATTAACAAGCGAAGCGTAAAATCATATGGTAAGTCGATGCTTTAAGATAAACGCATGGAAGTTGGGTAGATAAACCAAATCTATCGAAGCGCACACCGGGTTCATTTCCTGCCTTTAGCAAGTCATCAGGTACTCGCAAAGCGTTGCCGAACAAGCCCGAACTGCGCCGTCTAAAATCAGCTCATAACCATGAGTGTTTTCGGTAGGTATTGCTACGCACCCCGCTCTAGCCGACGAGCCATTGCTTAATACGGCGCTCGCATCTGAGGCAAAATCGACGAGTAACGCATATTGAGGGCTGTAACCACAGCGCTCTGCTGCGGCGGCTAAGGCCATCACGATGTCGCGTGTGTAATAACCCTTTTCGTCGCCGGTATTGATGATTGGATCGACGCTAAGCTTCGTTCCATACTCATCCATCACTGGCCCGACCTCTACAGCGATGGTGGTTTCACCTGGTAGGGACGCGGATGCGAACATCGCCCCTGCATTGGATTCTTCTTCCGACGTCGTAAATACAAAATATACATCACATGCCAGCTCATCTCGGCGATGGCTCAATTGATGCGCGGCATCAATTATGGCCGCCAAGGGTGCACGGTCATCCAGAAAATGCGCCGCGATGGCGTCACCCACTCGAAACGGTTCACGCCAATGACGACTCAACACGACCCGCGTACCTGGACGTACGCCTTGAGTGCGCAGGACCGGGGGTGAAGATCGCGTAATCACATGAACGTCATTCCAATGCACATCTCCCGATAACACATCAGCGCCTTGAGGCGCATTCTGCGTCGCATGCATTGAGCCGAAAGACAAAACGCCTGGGATAATTTCGTTATCACCCAGAATATCAACCGGACACATACCGAAATTCACCGGGTTCGCGCCTCCCAGGGCGATAACTCTCAATGTGCCATCTTCATTGACGCTCTTAACCACCATCGCGATTTCATCCATGTGCGCCATGACCCTTACAGCTCCGCGCGATTCGGTAGCCTTCCGCTTACCCTTAATAAGTCCTATGACGTTACCTGCGGCATCAACCCATGTTTCGTCGCAGAGAGGAGTAATGGTTTGCAAGCATATTTCGCGAACCTCATCTTCCTGCCCACCTGGCCCGCGAGCCATCAGGAGTTGAGCTAACAACTCGGAAAGCGTGTTTTGCGGGTTGGAGGCTCTGGAAATAGCTCCACGTTGTGCATCAGACATTTTCGGTCTCTCGCGCAGGCACTTATAAGTGGCAAGCGGCGCCATTGCGGCGCCGCCTGATTTCAAATCACGGCCGTCACTTGGATTCCAACGTTGCAGCCTGATTGCCACCCTGCTCAGCAATCTTTGTCAGCTTTTCATCGGCGCCTTTTTCCTCAGCGAGCGTCGCAGCCAACAACTTTGCAGCGTCGTCATATTTGAGGTGTTTGGCCATCGCTATCAGGGTGCCATAGGCGGCTATTTCATAGTGTTCCACCTTCTGCGCCGCGCCAATCAACGCTGCATCAAGAACGGCGCTCTTCTCGATCTCTTCCAAGAGCTCTTTCGACTCTTCAACCAACCCCTCCATCGCCACGCATTTCATGCGCTTCAATTTTATCCCGGTCAGTTCCACCAATTGATCAATGCGCTCGATCTGGCCCTGGGTTTCTTCCAGGTGTGAGGTAAAGGCCTCCGCCAACAGCGGGTTGGTCGCCGCTTTCGCCAAGCGCGGCAAGGCTTTGGTGATTTGCTTTTCCGCGCTGTAAACATCAGAGAGTTCGTGGATAAACAAATCTTCGACAGTTTTTCTAGCCATTTCGAGACTTCCTTCTGGTCAGTCGGGCGTCGCCTAATCGCGGCGTCCGTATGGGATTCACCGGCAAGCAATATTTGCCGTGCATGAAAACTGACCTGCTCAATTTAAGAGGTGTTCCGAAAATTTTCGGGGTGACTGATAAAAGGTTCAGAGCTAGCCCAGGGCTGTATCAAGAAACATCATGACGCCGAAACCCAGCATCAGGCCTAAGGTCGCTGGTGTCTCATGACCATTGCGATGTGTCTCGGGAATGACCTCATGGGACACTACAAAAATCATGGCGCCAGCTGCCAAGCCGAGAGCGATGGGATACCCCAAGGCAAAGCTACTGGAAATCCCTAAACCAACAATTGCCCCCAAGGGTTCCATCAGCCCCGAACCAACCGCAATCAGCGCGGCTCGAAGCGCGCTGATGCCTGTCACTCGTAATGCCAGGGCGACTGCTAACCCTTCCGGAATGTCCTGTATGGCAATTGCGGTTGTCAGAGGCAGCCCCACCTTCATATCGCCGTTGGCGAAGCTCACCCCAATAGCCATGCCTTCTGGCAGGTTATGCAGCGTGATTGCCAAGACGAACAACCAAACCCGATTGATACGCTGCGCACCCGGTCCCCTGCGTCCGCTTTTCTCGTGTTCGTGAGGGACGAAACGATCAAGGCCGACCATCAGCGCTACGCCCAATCCCAATCCCGCAACAACAACGCATGCTGCGAGCAATTGGTTTGCGCAAAGGGCCTGTGCTGCTTCAATACCAGGGAGAATGAGCGAGAAGGAACTGGCGGCCAGCATCATGCCGGCGGCAAAGCCAAGCATGATGTCTTGCGTACGGGCGGCGATATCTCGCAATGCTATGGCTGCGGCTGCGCCGATAGCTGTCGCAGCAAAACCGGAAAGTCCGCCCAGAAAAGCAAGGTGGAGATTCGCCTTATTGACACCGATGAATGCGCCATAACCGCAGACGATCAGGAAAACAGCCACACACAACAAGAGTATCCAGAAGGACAATCCTCCCCACCCCGAGCGGGAAATGTGTACGAACCAAGCGCGCAAAGGCGCTCCAAACGATGGAGAGGGCTCTGACATTTTTCCTCCACAGCTTTCTGCGTTATGAGCATGAAACGCAGCAATGGGAAACCACCTTTCGCGTTAAATGCAGAGGCTCTGATTCGCAAAGATTGCAGTCAGCCTTTGCTGTGCTCGGGCGAAGATGGCCCCTCCTTGATCCCCCGTGGTCCGGCGACTCCCCAGACGACCAAACCCAATACCGGGAAAATGATCAGACCGAGCGCCCACGCGGCTTTGATCCCTACGGTTTTGTCGCTCCGAAACACGCTGACAATGGCCCATAGATCGACAAGCAGAATGAACACGGCGACAGCAATCGCAAAATAGCTGGTGGCTTCAGACATGATTTAGCCCTCCTTAGGGTGTTAACGCTTAGGCCCCGATCGAATACGGTCGTTCCAAGAAAATCACAAGCCTCCAGCAAGCACGGGTCTGGGTTTTAATTTTCTTTGGCAATGATGGAGATTTTTCCGTTGCGCTCAATTATCGCGAACTTGATCTCTTCCAGCCGCTCGATACCTTGGCTGGAGCGCGCAGCCTCCATTACATCAGCTTCGACTAATCGAGCGTGCCGCAGGCGTCTGTGCAGGAGCTTGCCATTCTCGACGATGATCGTTGGCTCGCCATCGATCAGCCTTGATACCCAGCCAGAACGCTGTTTAAGCAGCGACAGACCAACATCAATGGCGATCAGCGTCACGATGACGAGTATGCCGTTGGTAATGGAAAAATCATCGCCCAGCAGCGCTTGCTGGGTGGCTTCGCCGATCATCATCAGCAAGACGAAATCGAAGGTCGTCAGCTCTGCCAATGAGCGACGCCCAGCAATCTTGAAGAGCACCATAAGGGCTAAATACATTGCTCCTGCACGTAAGACAGAGTCCATAGGCCACCTAAGGAAAAATGAATTGAACAAGCCTTACGCTGCGAGTGCCAGATGAGGTGATTTGGCTGCGGAAGAGACCGACCGCGTCGCCGCGCAAAGTGATGTACAGCGTCGCCTGTCCGTCAGCATCAGTTTGCATCCAGAGTTTCATGCCTTGAGAAGAGCTTCGTGAGCGCAACGGTTGAGGTTGTAATGTTTCAATGCTGAAGCCCTCTAGCAACTGCCCAGCCAGCTCCAGCTCAACGGGTGAGTTTGGCCTTTCTGTTAGCGTGATTTTCATTGAGTTGGTAGAGCCGTTTCGATGAAACATTTCATATTCGACCCTCACCTTCCCATCGTCGCTACGCACATCTCTCGAACTGAGCAGTCCTCTGGAAAACACGCCCCCGAGCGCCATCACCAAAATTAGAACCAACACGTACCAGCCGACCCGCTCGAAACGCCAAACTTTCAATTGATAGGCCATGTCCTCACGAAGGGGACGGTTTCGGCTTTTCAAGTCTGGATGATCGGCGTCTTCGCTCATCAGGCTTCACCTGTATCGCCGAGCCGTGCGCGGCGATGAAAGTGAGGAAGCTGGCGTAATGCGTATTCCGTGGCTTCCTCTTGAACCCGACAACGCCCGCCGGAGAATCGGTGCTCGTGACTGAAGAGATAGCACTTTTCATCGGACTGAAACGCCCAGGCAAAACAAATTGTGCCCGCAGGAATTCCATCCACATCGTCGGGGCCGAGTATCCCCGTAGTCGCGATGGCGGCATTTGCAGTGCTGTCTCGTAAAGCCCCCTTCGCCATTTCCTTAGCGACCTCGACGCTCGTCAGGTTGAACGTCTCGATAGTCTGGGGGCTGACATGGAGCAATCGTTGCTTGGCCTGTGGCGAATAGACCACATAACCACATTCGATGAATTCGCCGCTGCCTTCCACTCCAGACAACAGCGTCACGATTTTACCTGCGGTGCAGGACTCTGCAGTGGTCACGACCAAGGCGTGCTCACGCAAGTATTGGACTATTTCATTTGCGATGGGCATGAGCTGAACTCAACAGGGCGTTGTTCGATCGACCACTACAGAAGCGGAACATTCCAAAGATTTCCAACGAATAAAATTTAGAGCGCCATGGGACGCCCACCTCTTATGCGGTAACTTCGGTAGCCGACGAACGATTAAAATGTAAGAAAGAATTTCAAGCTTTTGGGCGGTCTATTTGTACACACAACAGGAGTCCACATCATGAAATTCGCACGGTTCTGCCAAGCACTTTCCAACTGGGCAGGCAGCTCAAAAACCTTTCTTTTGGCTATCGTTTTGATAGGCGTCTGGGGGATCACAGGGCCGTACTTCCATTACAACGACACGTGGCAACTCATCATCAACACGTCGACGACCATCATCACGTTCCTGATGGTATTTCTTATCCAAAATACGCAAAACCGCGACAATGACATTTTGCATCTCAAAATTGACGAGCTGATTCGAGCCACCAAGGAGGCACAAAACGCGAGTCTCTGCTTAGAAAGCATGAGTTCAAAAGAGCTCAGAAAGCTTCGTGACCAGTACAGTTCTCTAGGTAAAAGTGATCAGGGCAATCTCGAGCCGTCCGATACCGATGCCCCACATGAGCTTGAGGTTCGCCCTCATTCTGAACTGAGCGGATGAGATTCTTGCCCGCTTTCGCCTCTATCTAAATGGAACTCTTTGGTGATCGACATGGACGACATCTAGCAGGCGACACGTTGATTGCCTAAGCACAAGGAGGCTCACATGCCCGATTTGAACGGCAAAATTCGTTACGCAGTGGTCGGGGGCGGATCGATAACCCAAGGCGCCTTTATGCCAGGGGTTGGACAGACCGAGAATTCCATCCTGACAGCCCTGGTAACGAGCGATCCAATCAAGGCAGACAAGCTAGCCAAACGCTACGCCCTGAAAAGCTACAGCTACACGCAATACGGCGAATTGTTGGCGTCCGGTGAGATCGATGCCGTCTATGTCGCAACGCCCAACTTCATGCACCGCGAATTTGTAGTGCCCGCCCTGGAAGCAGGCATACATGTGCTGTTGGAAAAGCCCATGGCCTCCAATGAGGATGATTGCAAGGCAATGCAGGCAGCGGCGCATCGCTCGAATGCAAAGTTCATGATTGCTTACCGCCTGCATTTTGAGCCAGGCACCCTCGAAATGATCGAGCGCGTGCATGCCGGAGACTTCGGGCAACCCCGCCTGTTCACGTCGACATTCACACAGACGGTCAAACCAACCAACCATCGGATGCAGAACGGCTTTGCAGCAGGCCCTGTACTCGATATGGGGCCGTACCCGCTGAATATGGTGCGACAGCTATTGGGTGAGGAGCCCATCGAGGTCAGCGCGGTGGGCACGACCGCACCCGACAGCACACTGGGAACCCCCGATACGGTAAGCGTGTGCCTTAGGTTTCCGGAGATCGCATGGCACAGTTCACCATCAGCTACACCCTTCCAAGCAGCGAGCGTTTCCAGCTCATTGGCACCAAGGGCGAAATCGAAGCCTCTCCCTGTTTCGGTTACGGCGAGGGTGTGGGTATTACCTACCGCGCTACTGTCGGTGACCAGACTAAAGAGCACTCGCATCCTGTTCTCGACCAGTTTGCAGGCGAGACGGCGTACTTCTCAGATTGCATTTTGAGCGACTCAATGCCAGAACCAGGCGGGGAAGAAGGCTTCAGGGACGTTCGAGTGCTGCTCGCCGTAGAACGAGCGTTGGCGACTGGTCAACCTCAAAAACTGGACGCACTACCCGCAAAGGCGGTGCCAGGCGCAAACCAAACACGCCGCTACGCGCTCGCTAAAGTTCCCGATTACATAGCTACAGAGTCGCCGACCGAATAAGGGCATGCCCTCTTCTGCCGGTGAGGCGAAAGAGGGTGCCCAAACGAATAGCCGCTCAGGCGAGCTGTTGGAAGACCAGCGCTAAGTGCGTCTGGCGGTTGCTAATATCACCGCCGCTCCCAACAGGATGACACCCGTTATGTGATTGCAGATCGCGAGCTGCCTGGCCGTAGCGTGAAGGGATCGGACAATGCTGCCCGCCAGCGCCCAACCGGTGGCAGCCATGAGTTCAACGGATATGTAGATAGCACTGAGAATAAGCAGTTGGTTGGTTATCGAGACACTTGAATCAGCCACGACAAACTGAGGGACGAACGCTGTGAAGAGAAGGATGGCCTTCGGGTTCATCATCGCCGTGATGAACTCACGACGCCCCAAGCTATAGGTTCCGGCGAGGCCGACGGTACTTGGCTCCTTACTTTCGGATCTTTCGCCACCCATCATCATTTTCATACCGAGAAAGGCGAGGTAAAGAACCCCTGCCCACTTGATGATCTGGAAAGCAGTTTCGGATGCTTCGAGTACCGCCCCTAACCCGCTAATGAGTATTCCGACGAGGAGCACGAACGCTAAACACCGACCTACCAAGGCGAGGATTGCGGGCCTCAACCCTTCCCTGCTCCCATTGGCGAATGCCAATAGATTGTTCGCCCCAGGCGACGAGGCAACGATCAAGGCAGAGGGGAGAAACAATAGGAGCTGGTTCAGGGTCATGACTATGCCTCCGGCTAGCATTGGCGATACTTCCCATCAATTGTTCACAGCTACATTTCTTGAACGTTCAATCACCCCGCCAGTTCCAAAAGAACGAGATCAAAAATCTACTGAGCTGCAGCGATGTTTTGTACAACCGTGTCCTACTGCAGTGCTTTCAGAATGAATTTAGCACTCATCCCCCTTAACTAATCGGATGAGACGACTCAGGTACATAGAAGGATAGAGGTAATGCAAAACCTCAAGATCGCCACATTTAACGTCAACGGCATAGGCGCGCGCCTGCCCAACCTTCTGCATTGGCTTGAAAAAGAGCGCCCGGACATCGTATGCCTTCAGGAGTTGAAGGCACAGGACAAAGCTTTTCCCGCAGGCGATCTAGAGGCGGCCGGCTACGGCTCACTGCACCATGGCCAAGCCGCCTGGAACGGAGTGGCCATTCTTGCGCGCGATTCCGAACCGCTCCTGATTCATAAAGGCCTGCCTGGTACTGAAGACGACACGCAGTCTCGATACCTGGAAGCAGCTGTCCATGGTGTGATCGTCGGGTGCCTGTATCTTCCAAATGGAAATCCGCAACCCGGGCCTAAATTTGATTACAAGCTCAAGTGGTTTGAGCATCTGATAGCGCATGCCGAAACACTAAAAGCCAGCGAACACCCGGTTGTCCTCGCGGGTGACTACAACGTTGTGCTCACCGACTTTGATATCTACAACACCCGCTCGTGGCTCAAGGATGCACTCCTTCAGCCTGAGAGCCGCGAGTGCTTTCAAAGGTTGTTGAGCCAAGGTTGGATTGACTCGGTGAGGCACCTGTATCCGAAAGAGCGTGTGTACACGTTCTGGGACTATTTCCGTCAGCACTGGCAGAAGAACTCTGGCTTGCGCATCGACCATCTTCTGCTGAACCCGGTGCTTGCTCCCCACCTGAAAGACGCCGGCGTGGACGCATGGGTTCGGGGCGAAGAGCACGCCAGTGATCACGCCCCGACATGGATTGAGATCTCACCCCGACAAACCAAGTCAAAAAGGAAGTCAAAGTGAAACGCAAGCGACGCGCAAGCAGCAATACACACCACTAACACCCTTGATCAGTACAATCGTAAGCGTGATTTCGACGCGACCTCAGAGCCATCGGGCGCCGCAATAAAGCCTAAGGCAGCAAAGAATAAAACCGTTGAACCGGTTGCGCTGCAGTTTTGCATCCAGAAGCACGACGCAACACGGCTGCACTACGACTTTCGCCTAGAGCTCGACGGTACCATCAAAAGCTGGGCGGTACCCAAGGGGCCGTCGCTCGATCCAAAATCCAAACGCCTGGCCGTGCATGTCGAAGACCACCCTCTCGACTACGCAACCTTTGAAGGCACGATACCGGAAGGGCAGTACGGTGCTGGCGACGTCATTGTGTGGGACCGCGGTATCTGGAATACCCATATCGGATCCAGCTGAGGCTTACGCTAAAGGTCGATTAGATGTGCCGCCACGTTACAGCAAATAACAAATTTAAATAACCGTATCTAGACGGCACGGGCCAGTAAATCAAGTCGTAGGCGGTGAAGCAAAACCATTTGCAGAGAGCATAGATGGTGGTACGAAGAACGAGGCGATGGTGTGCAAACCGTTCATCAAGTCAAAGGAACAACCTTCCTCTAAGGTCGTCACTCTTTTGAGGCACAGCTTGGCAGCTAGCTCGAAAATCACGTACACACGGTGAATGCATGTCTGAAAAAAAACACAATCGTTCTGTTCAGCCCTTGGACGTCCCTCCGGATGAACAGCTGCATACCGTAGACGAAGGCATCGGCTTGACGGACGACCAGCGGGTAAGTCGAGAAGATTCCGATAGTCAGATCGGAGCGCGCGTTACGCCTGGGCCTGCAGATCAAAAACGTCAAACAATGCGGCGATAGTTCGCTTATTAATGACTTCAAAAGGAAGCTCCCATGTTTGATAAACCACGATTCATCATCAGTTTCATTCTCGGCAATCAGCCACAAAGCCGGACGCTGGAGCATGACAGCGAAACCCTTGCGCCCGTTGAAGCAGAAGCACTGGTCAAACAAACCTTTCCTGAACTGAAGGGCGCCTCCATGACTGATGTACAGGTTCAAAAAAGAATCAAACCTGACGAAAGCGACAATGTTCCAGGGCATTATCAACAGCCCTGAATTTCGTGCGGAGAGGACGTTGAGAATGAACCCGGTCAGAGCGAAGTGGTTTGTCACATAGAGTTCAGATCGCTGAGTGGTACAGGCTGTGACTGTGAATGCCTTTCTGGAGGATGCCTCCAATAGTGCGTACTCCAGATCCGAAAGCGCGAACGTGGCTTTGGGTAAGAGCCAGATGGCAGAAATGCAGAATATAAGACTTCGCTCATCGGACGATCAGCAACAACGCGCAGCTACAGGATAAGCTCAAGGCGCTTGGTGACAGACTGCGCATGGACTTACACACAGAGCTCTCTCTACTAGGCGAAGCAAAGCAGATGCGTCTTAAATCGCAGGACGGTTCCTTTGATCGCAATTCTGTCGATGTTGAGGCAGGGACTCTTGAACAGAAAGTGTTCTATTCCTGAAAGAGACGCTGTCCCCGAAAATCCAGAGCCGAAGAAAATTCGCCGCAGACGAGTTACCGGAGGTGCTCAGGCAAGAGCAAACGGCTAGGAGCCTTCAGGAAAAACTTAAGCCCTCGGCAGGCAAGTTTTCTCCGCCTCATGATCCCCCCTTGAAGGTCTAGTCTCTTACCGGTTACTAGATTCAGTCAAAGACCTTCGCTTTGCAAAGAACATCCTGTCAAGGGGCTGAGCTAAATTTCAGCTTGCGAGGCGAAAGTCAAAAAGACGCGACTGCGCAATCTTCCACGGGTACGTGCGTGCGACACGATCGCGCCCGAAATGACGTTAAGTACCTTGGCCTAGATCCTCCACTGCCCGCCTATAGTTTGCAGTAGCCTTCTCAATCATCCGTCTACGATCTTCACGGGTGATAAACCCTTCCTCGCAATACTCCTCTGCAAGGCGCAGTAATTCGTCATACTGTTCAGGAGCGCTCATTCGAACCTCAGGGTGCTCAAGGAGCTCGTACCAGGTCGTCAACGCTTGTGCTTTTCTGTCTTCATACATAATGAACATCTCCACAATGTTAACAGTAGAGGCGAGAGCTATTAAACGGTTCAAGCACGGCGATGAACGGATATACCAGAAAGCTGTCACCCGCTCTACCCTAGGGGCAGTCTCCACCTACGAGTGTCACTGACCGAGTCGATGACTTTTTCCGCATATTCCGCTGTGGCTTTTTACCGCCGTCCTAAATCTGCGTGATTAAATGACTTTGTGTCGAACCTCCTCTATGTGCTTCTCTCGACTTAACTCCTGCGACCTTGGCTACACGTTCTGTGTCATCCCACATTTAGAGACGCGTCGGTGAACAACCAAAAAATCGCCGCGCGGCTAAGATGATTCTGTTGGCAGCCCAAGGCTGCACGCGGGTAAAGATCACTCGGTTGCCTAGATTTTCGATCCTTGTGATCACGTATGGTGTCGGCGTTTCCAAGATCCGCGGCTCGACGGTTTGCTCGATAAAGCAAGTCGGGACCGCAAGGCAAATTCGTACTTGACGCTGTGCACCATGTCCTTGAGCAGGTCACTCAACCACGCATCGGTGAGCCTCATTGGAGCTGCCGAAGCATGACCCAAGCGGCTCAGATCTCGGCCACCAGCATGCATAGAAGACGGGCTGTCAATGGTTTGAAACGCCTCTTATCCGTACCTTTTTCAAACTGGCCATCAAGTCGCCGTCGCTGTCCTGCACTACGGAAGAACTACACAAAAACGCTGGGTGGATAGTAGTGCATCCGTATGGGCGAGTAGGGAGCGCGACTTCGCTAGCCGGGCTTTGCGGGGTTGGGTGGATGACTTGGGCGGATACATACCTCAGATTTTTCATCATGACGCGAGCTGCGTTCCGCTAGCGATACCTTATTTGCCGCGTTCCGTAAGAAACGTTGAACGTAAACCGGAGCTGTCGCTCATAAGTTTATGGGCGCTACTGTCCATCAAACTATGAAGAGGAAATTAACATGGCAAACGTACTAAAAACTTGCGCACTTACCCTATTTGTCAGCGTAGCCACCCAAGGTGCATTCGCAGCTCAGGATGATGACTTTGTGGAAGAAGCTTCCGCCAAGGGGGTCGCTGAAGTCGAGGCTGGCAAGCTCGCCCAAGAAAAAGGCAGTGCCACCGATGTTAAGAGCTTTGCCGAGATGATGGTCCAAGATCACACGGCGGCCAATGCAAAGCTAAAATCCATAGCAGACGCGAAGAACTTAAAAGTGTCAGACAGCGCGGAGTTGATGGATAAGGCTAAGGCGGCAATCTTGGAACTGCGCAGTGCTAAATCTTTCGATCAAGCCTATGCCAACAATCAGGTTAAGGCGCATGAGGCCACGATTGCACTCTTCGAGAAAGAAGTCTCTGAGGGCAAGGACGCTGAAATTAAAGCGTTTGCCACTGAAACACTTCCTAAACTGAAGATTCATCTGGAGCATGCCAAGACGCTGTCCGAGGCTCACGGTGCCGATACGAATTAATAGAAGGGAAGCCTTCTAAACGCCTCCCTCGTTTAACACGAGGGCGAAATTCAGATGCCATAATAAAGGCAGAAATGTATAAGATAATTACGCCACATGAGTTATTGATACGTCTCTTGCCGAGCACTTATGCAGTGCACGTGGTGGCTGGCCTTACAGGAGCGATGTGTGTGGAAAGGAGACCGGGCAGATGTCAACGTGCACTGCCCGGTCACTTCTTACTTCTGCGTAAAATGCGTTGGATATTAGATCCCGGACCTACGCTAGTAGTCTACTGGCTGGACATTTTGAACCTGTGGGCCTGCATCTGACACGCCGCAGCAGACCAATCCGTAATCACCTTCGGCTGTGATGCCGTAACTCGTTGAGCATGCACTCAGCCTGAGTTAGCTTGATCCCGTATCCAAACAATCACCCCGGATTGGCGGGATGTCCACTCTCGCCAAACCCAGCAACTGCGCCGCAACTTGAAAGAGGCTGCGGCCTCACTCAACTTATGGGGCGCAGACTTGAAGCATTTTTCCGTAAAACTATCAAATAGTTTGCTAGAATATAAAACCCGCGAATTTCGAGCACGTCAAAGTTTCCTAGGTTCAGGATCAGCTTGCAGGTTATGTAGACAATTTCAAACGCCGACTAACAAAGCGAAAGCGGGCGCACCCGAGGAAGGTGCTTGAGTGTGCCCGCCTAGCTGCAGAGCTTTGCGCCATTAATGCCGGATCAATCCAATCTACATCCATCACGGCCGAAAAATAAAATGTGATGCTGCAAATACGTCGAGACTTGAACAGGCTCTACAACACAAATTGGCGTGCTTCTGCTGGGACGTATAGTCGGACTGTTGAGGTGATTTTTGCGTCAGATGCTCGATGCATCCGGATGGACGATGTATAAGTGCAAAGCTGAAACAACTTCCAAGAGTATTAGCAAACTCGCTATGGATGGATCGACAGCTACTAAAAACCGGATATAAGAGCCGCTTTCTAGCGTGCCAGCGCGGCACGTTCGACCATTACGGATTTACAATCGCTAAGCTAACCTAGCGCCCGGCTTTTGTTTCTGAAGCAAATCAATCACACCAGCTATCCCAGCGGTGCTTGGACGACCGGTACCGCTTCGTTTTATCTGCGCCGACAGATGGCATGATCCAGTCTGAACCCCCGTCCGCCTCAAACAGTCGGAAGAGATTGGGAGAGCTTCCCATTTCACCGTCCCGAAAGAGGATTTCTCTATGAAAATTTCAGAGGTAATGACAACTGGCGTACGAACAGTTAAATCTACCGATACAATCAAGTACGCAGCACGACTGATGGAGAGTATCGATAGCGGCGCCATTTTGATCGAAGATCAAGATCGCCTAATTGGCATGGTTACTGACCGAGACATCGCCCTTAGAGGCGTCGCGAAGGATTTGGCTTCGGATACCCCTGTCAGTGAAATTATGAGCGGAGACATCCGGTATTGCTTCGAGGATGAAGAAGTTGACCATGTAGCTCAAAATATGGCCGACATTCAACTTCGTCGCTTACCTGTGCTCAGTCGTGAGAAGCGACTAGTGGGCGTGGTTTCCCTAGGTAATATTGCCAGCGCTAGATCTCAAAACGCATCCGCTACAGTTCTTGAAGGTGTGGCACAACCCCGATAACAATCATAGGTTGCAAAGCCCGGCCAGCGCCGAGCTTCTTGTCTCTACTAAGACAATCTGGATGAACGTATGACTGAACCATTGGATCACCCCAGGCATCTTCGATGTACAGCCTGCAGGCCTCAGCCATGCTTATTCAGGAACACTCAGCCCTTCTCAAGAACGAAATATCTCAGCTCTCGGTCGTTGCGCCGAGTCCTCCGTCTCCCTGGCTGACAATGCCGCTGATAGTTTGATAGGCCTGCGCGACCTCATAGAGTGGAAAATAATTACGGGAGACTTCGAACATGTCCAGGTGGTTGACCCCCTTGGATTTATTATGACTCTGCCGAAAGGGTCTTGCTCACATGGCGTGGCTGGCTGTTCTTAAATACCCACGACCCAGGCCCGCACATGCGGGCCCCTTTCTATCCCTCCGCCCAGGCTAACCGCGTCGATAAGACCGCACAGACGCGTCGCGCCGCAGTCTTGCCTCTTCCTTGATCTCAACTACAAACTTCGCTATCGCGCGACTGGAGGACAGGTCAACAGGATCGATTCCTGCAACCGTCAGTTCCTCTACTTGGGTAACTGGGTTGATCAGCTGGATCATAAGCCGGTTATCCGCGTCGATTGTGCAGACACACTGCGTGGGCAGAAATGCTGTCTCGATGATATGACGTAACTCGAGGAGAGAAATCATCGCTCGTTCCTCCGTACTGTTTAACGTTTTGGTGTTTGTCCGCCCCCCATACCTGTCTAATAAATTTAGCCAAACCATGAACGTACGTCGTTCAACCTTGTGCATTTTCCGATGTATGCCACATCGTTACTACGAATGCGCCAATGATGGCCGCATGCCACGAAGGGCAATGTTGCCATCTCAATTATGAAAGGACTTTTTGAAAAGAAGCCCATGAACAAAAGAAAGCTCAACTACAGGATGAGTGCTGGCCGGGTCCAAAGAAGTGATGCAAATGCTGGGTATCGCCGCTCATCCTTCATCGGATACGCCACCACGACTCGCAATGTCCCAAACCGATCAAGAACGGCCACGCAGGCCTATGGCTTCATAGCCAGCCAGTAGCGCCCAGAATCACAGCGCCTGGGTTGCTGGGAGAGCGCTACCTGGCACCGGCTAGGCTTCGTCAGGTTAGGTATGACTCTGTCCCTGCGTCCGCAGTACCGTGACTCGTCAATTGCACGGTCATCGGAGCATAAAGTTGCACGTTCTTGGGAAGCGCACCCAAACCGACACTGGTGGAGCTATCCAGCTTCGCCAGCCACCTGTTTTCAGGACATTTCTCCAATGCGACGGCCCACATCGGCTCAGGCGTGAACCCCATCTCGATGAGAGGCTCGGGACCGATTGCGCTCACAATCAAATTCTCGCCTTCACCGATGGCAGGTGCACGCTCAAGGTCGTAGTAAAGATTGCAATGCCAACCGGTGATGTGCTGCTGCCAACGTGCGAAGCTCCCACCGCCCTTCTGACGATACTCATCGCCCTCCAGCACAGCCAAACCATCGATCGAGTGCATGGCCAGGTAGACAGGGCAACCAGTGTTCAAGGCCTTGAAGCGCTGCGACGTATGGAACCCGCCGACCGAAATAAGCGCGGCCAGTTTTTCCAGGCTGTAGAAATCATTCCACGCGACTGATCACATCATAGCCGCTAATACCGAGGACTTCGCCCCGTTTGCCCATGCCGTTGCTGATGCTTGCCTGCTGATGTTACCCAACGGGGTCAAACACGCCTGAATCGGAGGCGGTGCTTCGGCCAGAAGCAGACGCTCGCAAGTATATTTTGGTGCCTGATCGTTCTACTTGGCGTTGCCTCAGGATATCGGTGGCTGAAGGGAGCTACCATGGGCCTCGTAACCGACTAGGGCAAATGAAACGCTCAGGCTTGCCTGGCTGGAAAGGCGCTGACCTGGCGCTATGCATACGTCCCCCCGACATCTCACGCCTGTAGGCGCGAGCTTGCTCGCGAAAACCCCAAACGATCACGCAACGCCTCAAGGCAAAATCCGATCCCCCCGCCGCACCTTGCTCCATTGCCTACGCCTGCCTCAGAATCAGCCGGCTTGTGCGCTGGGGTGGCCGTATCTAAGTTAGTTCGGTCGCTGAATTGTCCAGTAATCGGGTCTAGTAGCTCACCTTTAGACCTAACAAGTGACACGCTTCATCCATCAGACGCTCACGTCTGTTTTTAATCGTGACTATGCGTAGGGCGCCCTCGCACGCCCCGGGTTTGTTAGGTTCCACCGGTCTATAAACCTGCGTACAGCTACCGCCCCTATTGTTTAGTAACGATGGGAAAGTGGCCCAAGCAAGGAACTTAACCACGGCTAACGATTCAGCCCCCCTCTTCATCGTCGCCCTCAACGCCAGCTACGACCCCCTCATCACCAACAGCTACGAAATCTTCACCAGCGTCAGCACACTCCTGCTCGACCTGTCCGAAGACCTCAACGGCAAACACCGTGACATCTCCCTGGCTATCCACCAACTGAGCGAACTGGGGCGTACTCTTCACCGCTAATCTCCTCGACTGCGAAGCGCCGGCCCTGGCAGATGATCAGCCCTCCAACTCGCCAGCCCGATAAATCGCAGTGTGATTAGGATGACGCCAACACATAAACTGGCATAATATGCCAACGATCGAAAAAACATGTTTGCTCAGAGTTGGAGCTGATGATGGCGACGCGAAACGTTGTGCTTACCTCACACCAGGAACAGGTTATCCAAGACCTTGTGCAGTCTGGCCGTTATCAGAATGCCAGCGAAGTGATGCGGGAAGGTTTGCGACTATTGGAACAGCGTGTCGCCGAAGACACCGCCAAAATTGAGGCCCTGCGTCTGGCGACCTCTATCGGCATCATGGACCTTGAGCAAGGGCGCTTTACTCAGTTGAACGAACGGGGTCTGGAGCACTACCTCGAGGGCCTGAGCCTGGAGGCCACCCTCCCCGCGCGCGAGAAACGCTGAACATGCCGCAGTATCGGATTTCCAACGCGGCGCGGGCCGACATTGTCGACATCCTCAGGCTCTCCCAAGCGCAGTTCGGCGATCAAGCACGCCAGCGCTACCAGGCGCTGATCCTCGCGGCGCTGCAAGCGATCGCCGACACGCCTTATCGCATTGGCAGCTATGAACGCGATGAGCTGGTACCGGGCCTTCGCAGCTATCACCTCATCTATTCACGCCAGCAGGCCAAACAGCCCCATGGGGCGGTCAAAAGCCCACGCCATGTCGTGTTTTATCGTGTAGCAAGCGCCGACGTGATCGAGGTCGTCCGACTCCTTCATGAGGCCATGGAAGGACAACTGCACTTGCCCAACGACTGATGACCGACCTAGCTCAAAGGCTTAGCTGGCAATGAACAGCAAAGGTAAGGCGCCCTCATCTATATGCAACATGAGCGCCCTCGCTGCCATCCGACTCCGTGGCCCGTTGAAGCGAGAGGTTCTGGGGCCGACCGGACTATTGAGCCCCATAATCAGAGGCACGATGCTCAGCGTTGCGTACCACATTGAATGCTGAACAACCCCCTCTTAAGCGTTTTCCGTGGCTAGGCGCTTGGCATTACGCTCCAGTTGTCGATGGACACGCGTATCGATCTCCCTGGCGACCAGCGCCATTGCAACATCTCGCAGAGCATGAGCATCTCACGATCCCGATTTCAGGACATGTACAGAAATACAGCCCAGACAACTCCGATTGAGGATATCGACTCATCTAACGACCAAAAGTTTGCCAGATTCGGGTTGGTAATCCAGTATACGGAGGCGCACTGAATACCAGCCACGGCCAGCCAGATCCATGTCAGAAATCGCCATTCGCGATCGCTCGTACACCCTGTGCAATTGGGGGCATAACTGGGGGCACAATTCGATTTTTTCAATCTGAAACTACTGTTCTAGAGCCATGTCAAAATGTTTTTCGGGGACCCTGAGAGTCTCTAGACGTCTTCTGGCAGGCTGTTCATTTGATCATTTTTGCCTTTCGACAAACCATGGAGCTCCATTCACTACCAGTGGATGGCTACATTGGGGGCACATCTGAGGGCATGCTTTGGATGGTTTGAAATGATTGCCCCCAGCCTAAGGCCCAGCGTAAGCGTCCACCCAACTCACTTTGCGTGAGTCAGGCCGGCATTCAGTGATGCGGCAGCAGTTGCCCGATTCCATTGGCGTTCTGGGTAGGCAGCTGAGTCAGCACATCCTCGAGATAGGCATACTGATCATGCCCATTTCATGCGCGCTGACTGGATTAGGCTCATGATCTCCGCCACCCGTTTGCCGCTTCAGGCACGCAGGAAGTTACGTGCATGTTCACCGGCACGACTTGGGCTGAAGTCATACCCCACAGCCTTGAGTGCAGAAAGCGGCATGGTGCTATAGGCCCATATGTAAGCCCGGTGAGTTCTATTCTCGGCTGGCGCAAGCATTTGCACTGGCGTTTCATCGGCATGGATCTCGCCCAAGCCCGTACTGCTTAGCGCAGCGTGAACTTGAATCCCACGCCAAAAAACATGCTCCGCCGCAGCCTTGGTCAGCCTACTGAGCGTGGCTGAGCTAGAAGGCCTCGCCCGCCCAAAGCATCCATCATATGAATAATGCATGTGCAAACATGTGATTTCCATAATCTTTATGGATTGGAGAGTATTTACCCATCGAAACCCGCCATCTTCAAAGGGGAATGTCATGTTCAGTAAGGCAGTAGCTCCCGCACTTATCCCGGTGGGTACCGCACTGCTGGCAGGCGCAGTCCTGCCCTTCCAAGCCGCCAGTAACGCAGCCGTGGGCCGAGCGTTAGGGCACCCGCTTTGGGGGGCGTTAACGTCGCTGTTTGTCAGTGCCATTGTGGTGGTGATTGCACTGTTAGTCATGCGGGTATCTGCGCCTGATGTCGGCAAGGCTTTACAGGGATCCTGGTGGTTATGGATCGGCGGCATTTTGGGTGCCGTGTATGTAGGCAGCGCAACGGCCATAACTCCCCAGCTAGGGGCTAGCGGATTTCTATTGCTCGTCGTAGCGGGACAAATTTTAGCTTCCGTTCTGGTTGACCATTTCGGGCTAATGGGACTCGCCAGCAAACCGATCACCTTCACTCGACTGGTAGGGGTCGTGATCATCTTCGGTGGTGTGTTGCTGGTTCAGGGCATCGGCACGCCGACGGTCGAGAACAGCGCTACCCAAATCTACAAGTAACCCTCTCTACCCGTTTTATGTAAGCCCGCAACGCAATTGCAACTTTCTAACTCACGATAGGAGAAACAAAGATGAACTTCGTAAAACTTCAGTTCAGCGATGGTCGTTCCGATGTTGAAGGTATCGATAGCGTCAATGCTGTCTTGCGCAGCGTAGGTGTGCGCGCCAGCACTGTCTCCATTCCCGAAGAAGCCAAGCCAATTCTCAAAGCATCGCTGATTGACGCCATCAGCGAAGAAGATCAAAACAAGCTGCTTTCGATATTCAGTCTCAACCGTGCTGAACTGCTGGAGCAAATACACCTCGCAGGTCGTACTCCTGAGGTGCACCGTGGTGGCTACCTAGGTACCCGCGAGGGAGATACAGCGCCCTATCCAAAAGTTTACGACATGAAGGCCATGACCCCAGAGATGCGGACTTGGGCTCTGAATCGTTATGGTCGTCTTCATGTAAACACTTCGGACAATGGCGCGGGCATTGATGAGGTGATGACGGTGGTATCCGGTGGTGCTTTCACCTGGGTGTTTGTGCTGCCAGATGTCGTCCTTGCGCGTCTGACTGTGCATGAGATCAATCCTGAAGGGCCAGCCGTGCGCCTCAGCTATCCTGGCTTCGGCATGCACGCCGGCTACATGGATCCGCACCAAGGCATAATTGTGGCCTACGCCCATGGCCCGGAAAGCTTCACTATTCGCTTCGATGAACCCAGCGTGCCGCATGCCGAGTTGCTCAATACCAATCCTTGGGTCGACTTCTCGGGTGAGGCGCCTCAACTGTTTTCGAAGGTAAACTGAGTCGTCGAACTTGCTGCCCGCATCGTGAAGAGTGCCCATCTGAAGATTCGAAACTGGGTGGGGCTCACATCAGTGATCCAACAGGAGTGATCGTAATGCGCAGTTTTTCAATTCAACGTATCGACCATGTTGTACTGCGGGTGCAGGACATTGAGCGCAGCCTGGCTTTCTACACATCTGTACTGGGATGTGATGTCAAAAAGCGCCGTGACGACCTTGGTATGATTCATCTGAGCGCAGGGACATCCATGATTGACCTGGTTGATGCTAACGGGCCGATCGGTCGTCAGGGTGGGCAGCCGGCGGGTAAGCAAAGACACAATGTCGATCACTTCTGCCTTCGGGTTGAGCCGTTTGATGAACAGGCCATTCTCCGCAACTTGGCTGCTGCCGGTGTATCCGCTCAAGAGGCCGTGATGCGGTATGGAGCGGAGGGAACAGGTTTGTCGATTTATCTCAACGACCCTGATGATAATCAGATCGAGTTGAAAGGCCCTGCTGTGCAACCCTGATGAAATCAGCCAGGTCGATGAACGTGTGAATAGCGGGAATAGAAAGGATGACAATCGGGCCACACAACACTGAACGCTCCAAGCTGACCGAACAGAACCTTGGAGAAATATTCCAAATTTGTTCTGACAACCCGGTCTACTTCGAGCACATGCGTGAAACCCTTAGTGTGGAAAAGCTTGCAAAGTTACTAACCGCGATCCCTCCCGGAGCAGACCTGGCCCACAAGCAGAACATCGGTTTTCGACAGCAAGGCAGGCTGGTTGGCTATTTGGAGCTGATCGAGTCTTTCCCGGAACGGGATCATATCCTTATAGGCTTCTTCATAATCGAAAAGGCTGCGCAAAGTAGAGGATTGGGGTCTGCAATCATCAAATCGGTGCTTGCAGACTACGCTGCAAGTGGCTTCAAGATTGCCATCTTGAGCCATGCCAGTACTGATGAGAAAGCCAAAACTTTTTGGTTAAGGAACCGGTTCGTCGCAACAGGCGAGATTGACGACTGCGACGATATCGAATTAATCGTGATGGAGCACAATCTGGCTGCTTCAGCTTGATGTCAGCCTGGTTGAGAACACTCAAAAACGGCTTCCCGTAGCCAGCGGTGTGCGGCATCACCCTCTTTTCTGGCGTGCCAGGCCTGTTGATAGGCGAATCGCGGGATATCAATGGGCGGTTTGAATTGCCGCAGCGATTTATGTTTGCGCATCGGGCCCACTGCGCGGCTGGCAACCGTAAGAATCAGATCGGTGCCCGCAAGTACTTCAACTGCCGCACTCCAGTGCGGCAAAGCCAAGGCAATGTGACGCTTCAAACCTTGAGCGGTCAGCGCCTTCTCGATCTCATCGTTCGCATCAGGACGTAGCGCGAGCATCACATGCGGGCGCGACAACCAATCGTCCAGTGAAAGACCACCCTGCTCTGGCAGCACTTGTTTATCTGCAAGGCTGATGAATCCTTCGAAAAACAGATCTTGAAGCGCAATGGCACCCGGAACCTCGGGAAAGATGCCCAGCGCAAGGTCAAGTTCACCATCCAACAGCTGAGAAATCATCATATCTCGACTGGCTTGGCTGATAGCCAAATCAATACCCGGCGCCTCCTTGCGGATTTTCCGGGTAAGCGGAGGCAGAAGGATCCGCGCCGCGTAGTCCGATAGCGACAATCGAAAACGGCCCTTTGCCGTTGATGGCTCAAATTCCGCAGCGCCCAACAGCGAATTCAGATGGCCCAAGGCATCCTTAAGTGGCTGAGCCAGCGCTTGCGCCCTCGCCGTCAAAACCATCGCCCCGTTGCGCCGTATGAGCAGAGGGTCGTCGAAATGCGCTCTGAGCAAGCTCAGCGCGTGGCTGACTGCCGGCTGGCTTTTATGCAGTCGTACTGACGCTCGCGTGACGTGTTTCTCGGCCAATAACGCATGAAGTGTTACCAGCATATTGAGGTCAATCCTGCGCAGTTCATCCATGGAATGAATACTCGAGTCGCCAGGTAGTGAATTTAATCAAATTAACACATGAACAGACACGTACGCCGAACGTTGAGCGAGCGGATTTCGGTCATCCCGCCGTAGATGTAAATTGAAGACCACCCTGTACCACCTCGGTACTGTAAGAAATCGCCATCCGCGATCGCTCGTCTAAGGCGCGCGAGTGGGTGCAAACCTGGGGGCATAGCGTGAATTTTTCAAGCTGAAAATGACGTCCTAGAGCCTAGTCAAAATGTTCATGCGCACACGTGCATCTGCTAGCGCGCCATCGCGAGGTGGCCCTGCAATGGGCCAACCACATAGACCCGTTGCGGAAAACGCGGTGAAGTGACACATGACTGACCATGTAAGCATCAAAGAAATATCACGTAACAGATACGCCCTCCTCTAGCCACCGCCCAAACGCAGCCGCACCCCAGTTAATGCGTACGCCTCGCCGATTCATGAGTCCAGCACATAACTCTATAGCAGCACATCGCAAAAACGTTCTGCGACTATCCAGGTCACTCCTGTTGATGAGTACTGGCAATGCAGTAGCGCATAGGGCGAAGACCCGAACCGCCATGCTGCCCGAGACTGAACCGCTGCCGCTAGCTGGGAATAGAACCAATGGACGACGTGATAACAATATCCCGACGCAAATTTCTGATTGTGGGTGCAGTGACGGCAGCGACCGTAGCGCTTCCTCCTTTCATCAGCGTCGAAGCTAGTGCAGCCAACTTGGCGCGCCCTATCAATTCGGCATTGAGCCTCTCGGTGAATGGACAGGTTCACTCGCTGGATGTCGACACCCGCACGACGCTACTCGATGCGTTGCGAGAAAACCTGAAGCTCAGCGGGACCAAAAAGGGTTGTGATCACGGCCAATGTGGTGCCTGCACGGTGATTGCCGACGGCCGACGGATTAACGCGTGTCTAACCCTGGCGGTGATGCATGAGGGGTCGAAGATCGCCACGATCGAAGGCCTCGGCACACCGGGCAAATTGCATCCCATGCAAGCGGCGTTCGTCAAACACGATGGCTACCAGTGCGGCTATTGCACACCGGGGCAGATCTGTTCGGCGGTGGCGGTATTGGCTGAGATTCGCCATGGGATTCCCAGCCATGCCAGCGCCAGCCTGGTCGACAGGCCGCAATTGATCGCCAGCGAATTCCAGGAGCGCATGAGCGGCAACATCTGCCGGTGCGGCGCCTACTCCAACATCATTCAAGCAATCACCGAAGTCGCGGAGGTCAACGCGTGAGGCCCTTCACTTACCTACGTGCCAAATCCCCGGCGGAAGCCGCTGCGTTGGCGGCGCAAGTCAACGGCTCACGGTTTATCGCGGGTGGTACCAACCTGCTGGACTTAATGAAGCTGGAGATCGAAACGCCGACCCACCTGATCGACGTCAACGGGCTCGACCTGGACCGCATCGACGCCACGCCCGAAGGCGGTTTGAAGATTGGCGCGCTGGTGCGCAATACCGACCTGGCCGCCGATATACGCATCCGAAAAGACTACGGGATATTATCCCGCGCGCTGCTAGCAGGCGCTTCCGGCCAGCTACGCAATGTCGCGACCACCGCCGGTAACCTGCTGCAACGGACCCGCTGCCCTTACTTTTATGACACTTATCAAGCGTGTAACAAGCGACTGCCTGGCAGCGGTTGTGCGGCCATCGGCGGTTTCAGTCGGCAGTCAGCAATCATCGGCGTCAGCGACGCCTGCATTGCTACTCACCCCAGCGACATGGCCATCGCCATGCGCGTACTTGACGCGCAGATCGAAACCGTCCGGCCTGACGGCACGACACGGCTCATCACCATGGCAAATTTCCATCGCCTTCCTGGCAATACGCCGAATATTGAAACCACGCTATTGGCTAACGAGCTAATCACCGCCGTCACCCTGCCCCCGCCCCTGGGCGGCACACACATCTACCAGAAAGTCAGGGACCGTTCTTCCTACGCATTCGCGTTGATTTCGGTGGGCGCGGTCATTCACCAAGACGGCAACGGTCGTGTCGCACTGGGCGGCGTTGCGCATAAGCCTTGGCGTGTGGAAGCCGCCGAGTCGGCGATGCCCGAAGGCGCCAAAGCAGTGACCAAAGGCTTACTCGCCGGTGCCACTCCCACTCATGAAAACGCGTTCAAGGTGACGCTGGTCGAGCGTACGCTCGCTGCGGTGATCGCGCGGGCGAGGGCTCAAGCATGAAATTTGATACCCCCGCCACAACCAACCCCATCGACCAAATGAACGTGGTCGGCAAGCCCACCGCGCGGATCGAGGGCCCTTTGAAATTCTGCGGCGTGGCACCTTATGCCTACGAACACCACGATGCAGTGGCAAACCAGGCTTATGGTTATGTGATCGGCTCCGCCATTGCCAAGGGGCGCATCGCATCGATGGACCTGACAGACGCTGAATCCGCTCCCGGGGTCATAGCGATTGTCACCGCGGCCAATTCGGGAAAGCTCGGTAAAGGCAAGTTCAATACCGCGAATCTGCTCGCTGGCCCCGCTATCCAGCATTACCACCAAGCCGTGGCCATGGTGGTAGCGGATACGTTTGAGCAGGCACGCTGCGCCGCGCAATTGGTGAAGATTACCTACCAACGCAGCGAAGGTGCCTACGACTTGGCCAGCGTTCGCGATTCAGGGGTTGAAATTAAAGCGCAACTGGCCGACAGCCGTCATGGCGACTTTGAGGGGGCGTTCGATGCTGCCGCAGTCAAGCTGGACGCCACCTACACCACGCCGGATCAGGCTCATGCGATGATGGAGCCCTTCGCGTCGATGGCCAGCTGGAAAGGTGACCAGGTGACCGTCTGGACCTCCAACCAGATGATTGACTGGTCGGTGACCGATCTGGCGACCACGCTCGGTATTCCCAAACATAACGTACGCCTGATTTCGCCGTACATCGGCGGCGGCTTTGGCGGCAAGTTGTTCATCCGCTCCGACGCCGTCCTGGCCGCACTGGGTTCAAGGCTGTGTGGCCGGCCAGTCAAGGTCGCGCTGACACGGCCGCTGATGATCAACAACTCCACCCACCGACCGGCAACCATTCAACGCATTCGGATCGGCGCTACCCGCGAGGGCAAGATCACTGCCATGGGCCACGAAGGCTGGTCAGGCGATTTGCCCGGCGGCAAAGTCGAGCGGGCCGCGCAACCCAGCCAACTGCTCTACGCGGGCGCCAATCGCTTGGTCAGCGCCCGCCTGTCGGTCCTCGATTTGCCAGAAGGCAATGCCATGCGTGCACCCGGTGAAACCCCAGGGCTGATGGCCCTGGAAATCGCCATGGACGAAATGGCCGAGAAGCTCAGCCTCGACCCAGTGCAGTTTCGCATCCTCAACGACACACAGGTCGATCCGAGCAAACCCGAGCGGCGTTTCTCCCAACGACAATTGGTCGAATGCTTACAAACCGGCGCCGAGCGGTTCGGCTGGGACCAGCGCCACCGGCAACCTGGCGCACAACGCGACGGCCACCTGTTGATCGGTATGGGAGTTGGCGTGGCCTTTCGCAGCAACCAATTAGTCAAGTCCGGGGCGCGAGTCCGGCTTGATAGCCAGGGCGTGGTCACCGTGGAAACCGACATGACCGATATCGGCACGGGCAGTTATACGATCATTGCCCAGACCGCCGCCGAGATGATGGGGTTGCCTCTGGACAAAGTACGGGTGCGACTTGGCGATTCAAGTTTTCCTGTTTCAGCCGGTTCCGGTGGCCAGTTCGGCGCCAACTGCTCAACCGCTGGTGTGTATGCCGCCTGCGTGAAACTGCGCGAAGCGGTCGCCGAGCGCCTGGGGCTGAATGCGCAGGACGCGGTATTCACTGACGGTGAAGTGCACGCAGACGGTAGGCGCGTGCCCCTGCGCAACGCAGCCCAATCGGGCGAGTTGGTTGCCGAGGATTCCATCGAGTTCGGCGATCTGAACAAGCAGTTTGTGCAATCGACCTTCGGCGCGCACTTCGTCGAAGTCGCCGTCGACAGCGCCACGGGTGAGGTACGAGTCAGGCGGATGCTGGCAGTCTGCGCGGCAGGACGCATCCTTAACCCGACCTCAGCCCGAAGCCAGGTAATCGGCGCCATGACCATGGGCGTCGGTGCGGCCCTGATGGAAGAACTGGCGGTGGACAAGTGCCAGGGCTTTTTCGTGAATCACGACTTGGCAGGTTACGAGGTGCCTGTACACGCGGACATCCCGCATCAAGAGGTGATTTTTCTGGATGAGCCCGATGCGTACTCCTCGCCGATGAAGGCCAAGGGTGTGGGTGAGCTGGGGTTATGTGGCGTGAGCGCGGCGATTGCGAACGCCGTTTACAACGCCACTGGCGTGCGTGTTCGGGAATACCCGATCACCCTGGACAAATTGCTGGACCAATTACCCCCGATGCTCTGACCGACGCTTACCGGGACTGCCACCGCAGCCATGGCTCAGGACCTTACCTGAGCCATGCGTGGTTATTCGGTCACCAAAGGGCCAGCGTTGTATTGCTCGTCGGTCACGTGTTCCATCCACTCGACGTTCTTGCCGTCGAGCATTTCTGTCACCGCGAAGTGCGACATCGCCGTGGTAGCAGCCGCGCCGTGCCAATGCCGTTTGCCACACGCACAGGCAATAATATCGCCTGCACGGATTTCAGTTCGCGGGCCACCTTCACACTGCGTCCAGCCAACGCCGGACAGTACAATAAGCGTCTGCCCAAGCGGATGCGTATGCCACGCCGTGCGTGCAGACGGCTCAAATGTCACGATGGCGCCCCCCGTGCGCGCCGGCTCCTGCATCTGAAACAGGCTGTCAATTCGCACCGCCCCGGTAAACCAATCTTCAGGGCCTTTGATGGACGGCTTGGTGCCGTTACGAATAATGGTCTGGTGTTGTGTAGTCATGAGTATTTGCCCTTTCAAAGCTGAGGGTTCGATCGCTGGAAGCTGTGCCGTCAACGTCGAGCTGGCGCCTCGACATCCGAGTACGCCAGAACGGTATCCGGCAACCGCTGCCCGTGAATTTCAATGGCTGCAACCGAGCGGTTCAGCTCGACCACTTCGGCAGGCGTGAAGCTCACGGTATCTGCACCGATATTTTCCAGCAGATGGGGCATTTGGGTCGTACCGGGAATCGGAACGATCCAGACCTTTTGGGCCAGCAGCCATGCCAGCGCGATTTGAACGGGCGTTGCTTGCTTGCGCTGGGCCCAGTGATTGAGCAAATCAACCAGAGCCAAATTGTGCTGCAGGTGTTCCGGGGCGAAACGACCCTCAATTTTACGGATATCACCTTCAGCAAATCGCGTTTTAGCGTCGATAGCGCCAGTCAGAAATCCAACACCAACAGGGCTCCACGGAACGAAGCCAATACCCAGCGCTTCACAGCTGGCGAGTACCTTGTTCTCAGGGCCACGCCACAGCATTGAATACTCGCTCTGAACGGCGGTCAGCGGTAGCTCGGCATGTGCGCGATGCAACGTATTGAGCCCCATCTCGCAGAGCCCCCAGTGGAGCACCTTGCCCTGCGCGACTAATTCTTTAATAGCGCCAGCCACGTCCTCGATAGGCACTTGTGGATCTACTCGATGCTGGTAGAGCAAATCGATACGGTCAGTGCGCAAGCGCTTCAACATGCCTTCGACGGCTTTGTGGATATGCTCTGGACGGCTGTTGCCCAAGGTGCGAATTTTCATCATGTTTCCCCAGATGGCTTAATTGAGCTACCCGGCAAGACAAAGGCCAGTGAGGGTCGCAGCAACGCGCGGCGCTCAAGCAGGAAGCTTTGCCTTGCTGAGCCATGAGCTGACCTGCTCCATGGTTTTGCGCTCTTGATCAGCCTGCATGGCGAAACCTTCCAGCAAACGAGCATTGCGCGCATGACTCGCGAGCACAGACAGGCTGTCGCCCAGGCCGTACCCTCCATGCGTGATGAAGGGAATCAGGGTTTTTCCGGACAAGTCATGGGACGCTAAAAAAGCGCGAATGATGGGCGGCGCGGTTCCACCCCAGACAGGAAAGCCTAAAAACACCGTGTCGTAGTCACCGATGTCATGCACCTTGGCCGCCAATACCGGCTCGAAATCGCGATCCCGTTCCTGGCGTGCCTGCTCGACAGTTGCAAGGTATTCGTCCGGGTAGGCGTTCGCCGGCATGATCTGAAACAGCTGCGCCCGTGCTGCGCGCTGAATAAGCCCCGCGACCACCCGGGTGTTTCCGGAGCGAGAGAAATACGCCACCAGGACAGACGAGTCCGAACGCTGTTGCTCAGTACCCTCAGAAATACCGGCAGCCCCCAAAAGTGGCAGGCTCGCCAAGGCCGCCATGATCTTGCGACGTTGAGGATCATGTGATGAGTGCATATACCCTCCCCTGTTCAACGGCCAATGTACGTACGCGCGCAAGCCCGCACTAGACCGAATAAATCGCAAAGCCTTATGAATTTTTCTCATATATCGGCGCCAACGCTAATCGAAGGCATCCAGACAGTTCTTCTAATTCAACTTTAATCGTTACAATTCTCGAATACTTATGTGATGGGCTCACCAATGCTTCGCGAAAACGCCAACGACCTGCTCGCTTTCCTAGCGGTAGCGCGGGAACGAAGCTTCACCAAGGCAGCCGCCAAACTTGGTGTCTCCCAATCGGCACTCAGTCACACCATCCGCAGCCTGGAAGCACGCTTGGGCCTTCGCCTGCTAACGCGCACCACACGTAGCGTCTCACCGACCGAGGCCGGCGAACGACTGATGCAGAAGGTCGGGCCGCACTTCGAGGAGATCGAAATCGAATTGGCTGGGCTCAGTGATTTGCGTGATACGCCTGCCGGCAATATCCGCATCAACGCGATGGACCATGCATTGGAAATGGTCCTGCGCCCGGTGCTCAAAAAATTCCTGCCCCAATACCCGGACATCTCGGTAGAGGTCTGCTGCGACTACAGCTTCGTCGACATCGCCGCCCAAGGCTTCGATGCGGGCGTACGTCTGGGTGAGGACGTGGCGCAAGGCATGATCGCGACCCGCATCGGCCCGGACATGCGCATGTCGGTGGTCGGTTCACCGGCCTACTTTGCGCACCGTTCGGCCCCCCAGACACCCCGCGACCTGACCGAACACCAATGCAATAACTTGCGCTTACCAACCAACGGTGGGCTGTACGCCTGGGAGTTCGCAAAAGACGGCCAAAGCCTGAATGCCAGGGTCACAGGCCAAGTGACTTACAACGGTGTTTATCAACTGTTAGAGGCGGCACTTGACGGCTTCGGCCTTAGTTACACTCCTCACGACATCGTCGCGCCGCACGTGGAAGCAGGCCGCTTGATTCACGTGCTGGAAGACTGGTCACCGATTTTTTCCGGATTCCACCTGTACTACCCCAGTCGGCGCCAGGCCTCTCCAGCGTTTGCTCTGCTGTTGGACGCACTGCGCTATAAAAATTGAGCATCCAGACCGACAGTACTCAAAGAATACGCTTCGGACCCCAGAACGCTTTGGTTAATAACGAATTGCCGGGGAAGGTAAACCAGATACCTGCGCATCACTACGCCGTGGGCGTCAATGCCTGACCAGCGTTTTGAGTGGCCCAGTCGCGTACTGCCTGAGCGAACAGGCGCAACGCTATCGGTGGATGACGGTTTGCCGGGTAATACAGACAAAGCCCCGAATAGACAGGGCTCCACTCTGGCAAGAGGTGTAACAACCTGCCGGCGTTCAAATGCTCTACGACCTGAGCTTCAGGCACCCACGCAACCCCCACTCCGGCAAGCGCGGCTTCAATCATCAAGTTGATGTTGTCGAAGGTTATCTGGCCCTCGACGTCCAGGCTCACGCTTTGCAGCGCGTGTTTGAAATCCCAGCGAAACAACGCGCCACTGGTAAAACGAAAACGCAGGCAACTGTGAGTCTTGAGATCTTGCGGCGTTTGCGGCACCGCGTGCCGTTCAAGATAGGCCGGCGAGGCAACCGCTGCGAAGCGCATGTCCGGCCCGAAACGTACGGCGATCATGTCACGTGGCACGTCGTCGAACAGTCGAATGCCAGCGTCAAAACCATCCCCGACGATGTCCTGCAATTTGCTGTCCACCACAAACTCGATGTTGATGTGCGGGTAGCGCAACACAAAATCGGGGACGACATGACGAATCAACGGGCGAATAGCTGATTCCGAGGCGCTGATGCGTAGCGAGCCTGATGGCGTGGTTCGCGCCGAGGTGACCTCGTTGACCACGTTGGCCAAGTCCCTGAGTAATGGCCGAACGCCTTGCAGTAACTGCTCGCCGGCTTCAGTCAGGGCCACCGAACGCGTGGTGCGATTGAACAGGCGCATCTCCAGGCGGGCTTCAAGGTTACGAATCGAATGACTCAGCGCCGAAGGTGATACCCCAAGAACCCGCGCGGCCCCGCTAAAGCTTTGATGTTCGGCGATGGCGATAAAAGCTGACAGTTCAGGCATGTCCACTCGGCTCATTCGTGAATTTCCTTCATATACCCATTAACAATTATCAGTATTGTTGAGGATATCACATCAATATAAGGTGTGTTTGAACCTATCCAAGGAGACATAGAATGCAAAAGCGCCTGTTAGGCAACAGTGGACTGGAAGTTTCGGCCATCGGCTTGGGCTGTATGGGCTTGAACTTCGCCTATGGCCCCGCGATGGATAAAGCCGCCGCCATACAACTGCTGCGCGGCGCCTTTGAGCGTGGCGTAACCTTCTTTGACAGCGCAGAGGCGTACGGGCCTTTCACCAACGAAGCGTTGTTGGGCGAAGCCCTGGCGCCGTTTCGTGACCAGGTCGTGATTGCCACCAAGTTCGGTTTCAAGAACGGTGAAGTGCCGCTCGGAATGGACAGCCGCCCGGAAAACATCCGCGCCGTCGCCGAAGCTTCGCTCAAGCGCCTGAAGACGGACCGCATCGACCTGTTCTACCAACACCGTATCGACCCGAACGTGCCTATCGAGGACGTCGCCGGCACGGTGAAAGAGCTGATAGCCGAAGGCAAGGTCAAACACTTCGGCATGTCTGAAGCCGGGGTCGACTCGATCCGCCGCGCCCACGCCGTACAACCGCTAGCAGCCCTGCAGAGCGAGTATTCGCTGTGGTGGCGTGAGCCAGAGAAAGAAATCCTGCCACTGCTGGAAGAGCTGGGCATTGGCTTCGTGCCGTTCAGCCCGCTGGGCAAGGGGTTCCTGACCGGCGCCATCGATGCCAGCACCACGTTCAACAAAGACGATTTCCGTAACCAGGTGCCGCGTTTTTCTGAAGAGAACCGCAGGGCCAACGCACAACTGGTCGAGGTACTGGGCAGCATCGCCAGCGGTAAAGAGGCGACCCGCGCACAAATCGCGATTGCCTGGCTGCTGGCTCAAAAGCCATGGATCGTGCCAATTCCGGGCACCACAAAACTCAGCCGCCTGGAAGAAAACAACGGCGCGGCCGCCATCGAGTTGAGTGCCGCCGATCTGCAAGCGATTGAATCCGCACTCAAGCTGATTGAAGTGGTGGGTGACCGCTACCCAGCACACCTGCAGAAAAACGTTGGTCGCTGATTGAGCCCACTGGCAACCGCCAGAGTCTGTCGACGCCAGCGATCCTCAGCCCCCTGACGGCGTTTGCGTCGATCTCCACGGACCTGTATCTGCAGGCACTGCCCGCCATGGCCAGTACCCAAATCAGATTGATCCAGCGTTAACGCCCCCAGGAAGTTTCAACATGAAAAATCATCAAGAAGTGACTGTTGTGATCGGCGCCGGCTCCATCGGCCAAGCTATTGCACGCCGTGTCAGCGCGGGCAAGCATGTGGTGCTGGCGGATCTGCGACAGGAAAATGCAGAGGCCGCCGCCAAGGTCTTGCTTGATGCAGGCTTCGAAGTCACCACCGCGACGGTCGATGTGTCATCGCGCGGGTCGGTGGAGGCACTGGCTCAGGCTGCCACGGCTATCGGAGCGATCACTGGTGTGATCAACGCAGCGGGCGTTTCGCCCTCTCAAGCGCCAGTCGCGACCATTCTTCGGGTCGACCTTTACGGCACCGCGCTGGTACTTGAGGTGTTCGGCGAGGTCATCGCCAGGGGCGGTTCCGGCATCATCATCGCCTCGCAGTCCGGCCACCGTTTGCCCGCGCTGAGTGCCGAGCAGAACCAGGCGCTGGCGACCACGCCGGTCGAAGAGTTGCTGGCGCTGCCGATGCTGCAACCCGATCAAGTCAGCGATCCGCTCAATGCCTACCAGATCTCCAAACGCTGCAATTCATTGCGGGTGATGGCAGAAGCCGTGCGCTGGGGCAAACGCGGCGCACGCGTGAATACCATCAGCCCCGGCATCATCTTCACGCCGCTGGCACGGGATGAACTGAGCGGCCCGCCCGGTGAGGGCTACCGCCGGATGATCGAGTTGAGCCCCGCCGGGCGTGGCGGTACACCTGACGAAGTGGGCGCGGTGGCGGCGCTGCTGATGGGGCCTGAAGGCACCTTCATCACCGGCAGCGATTTCCTCATGGATGGCGGGGTGACTGCGTCTTACTGGTTTGGTGACTTGGCGCCCTGATTACGCGTAATCACGCCAGCATGCGGAACACTCATTAGTGAGGGCTACTCATGACTCCATCCCGTTTACCCCTCTTAATCACAACAGACTGATTGCTTAGCATAGTGCGTTACTTCGCGAGCCCAGGGTTGTCAGCAAACAGCCTGCTCGCGTGCTCCTCCCTCCCCTGTTTTTACTGAGGACTATCAATGAAGACCGTAGGTTACGCCGCACTGTCCGCCGAATCGCCGATGGCGCCGTTCGTGTTCAACCGTCGCGCTCTGCGCTCCAACGATGTGGCGATGGAGGTGCTCTACTGTGGCGTTTGTCACTCAGACCTGCACACCGCGCGCAACGACTGGGGCTGGACGGTCTACCCGGCTTTACCGGGTCACGAAATCGTTGGCCGGGTCACCGCAGTCGGCGCTGACGTTACCCGCTACGCAGTCGGGGACACGGTTGCGGTTGGTTGCATGGTCGACAGCTGCATGACCTGTGATCAGTGTCGCAAGGGTGAGGAGCAGTTGTGTCGAGAAGGCAACACCAACACCTATAACAGTCAGGACCGGGTGACCAAAGAAATCACTTACGGCGGCTACTCGAAAAACCTGGTGGTGCGCGAGGAGTTCGTGCTGCGCGTGCCGCAGACACTGGACCTGGCAAAAGTCGCACCGCTGCTGTGCGCCGGCATCACCACCTACTCTCCCCTGCGCACCTGGAACGTCGTTGCCGGCAGCCGGGTTGGCGTGATCGGCCTCGGCGGACTCGGGCACATGGCAGTCAAACTCGCGCATGGCATGGGTGCAAAGGTCACGGTTCTCAGCCGCTCAGCCGACAAAAAAGCCGATGCATTGGCGCTGGGCGCCGACCATTTCCTGTTGTCCACCGACAACGAGTCAATGACCAATGCACAGTCGAGCTTTGACTTGATCATCGACACCATTCCGGTCAAACACAGCGTCGACCCTTACGTTTCGCTGCTGGATGTCGACAGTACGCTGGTACTGGTGGGCCAGGTCGGGCCCCTGGCCGAACACAACTCGGTCCCAATGCTGCTGGGGCGCCGGCGTATTGCCGGTTCGCCTATCGGCGGAATCGCAGAGACACAGGAAATGCTCGACTTTTGCGCCGAGAAAAACATCCTGCCGGACTGCGAGATGATTCGCATGGACGAAATCAACCACGCCTTCGAGCGCATGGAACGCGCCGATGTGCGCTATCGCTTCGTTATCGATATGGCGTCGCTCTCGGCGGAGTCAAACCCATGAAACTGATCGCCACGACCCTTGCCAGCGTATTCTTCTCGGCGCTGATCAGCGCAGAAGAAGGTCAATCAAAACCTGACCCGAAGCCCTCGCCCGACGTGCTTGAAGTCACGCCGCAACTGTATGCCTACACCACCGATCTGCTGTTTGGCGAAGTCTGGAAGCGCCCGGCGCTGGTGCCCCGTGACCGCAGCCTGGTCACCTTGGCGGCATTGCTCGCCAGCGGGCAGACCGCACAAATGACCGGCCATATGAAATTGGCGCTGGATAACGGCGTCAAGCCCAGCGAGATCACCGGTCTGATCACTCACCTGGCGTTTTACAGCGGCTGGCCGAACGCGATGTCTGCGGTGGGTGTGGCCAAACAGGTGTTTGCCGAACGCGGCCTGGACCCCGAGCAGATCACACCGCCACCGACCGCACCATTGAGTCTGGACGAGGCAAGCGAGGGCAAACGCCGAGCGCTCGTTCAAGCATCGGTTGGCGCCACCGCGCCGGATCTTGCGCGCTATACCAACGACGTATTGTTTGGCGACCTCTGGCTGCGCACCGATCTTGCGCCACGCGATCGTAGCCTGATCACCGTTGCTGCGTTGATCAGCCAGAACCAGGCGGCGCAACTGACCTTTCACCTCAACCGCGCGATGGACAGTGGCCTGACGCGCGAACAAGCGGCGGAAGTCGTGACCCACCTGGCGTTCTACGTCGGTTGGCCAAAAGCGATGTCGGCCGTGCCGGTACTCAAAGAGGTGTTTGCTTCGCGTAGTAATGGCTAACGCGAGACAGCTACGAATGGACAGTAAACCGCCGAGGCGACCTGTCCATTACTCACCCGCTTTCAGGCCAAGCGTTAGTTCATCCAAGTGCTCAAAAGACGCACGTCGAATGTGCCAGGAAAACGACTGGCACGTGAAGCCCACCGGCTCGATGGCAGTACTGGAGAGTGGCATGGTAGATCCTGACTGGTGGGGCTAGTTCGAAAGTTCTCGTCGAACGATATCTGCACCCGCGCTTAAAGCATTGAGTTTGTCTCTTGCGACACGACGAGGTAACGGCGCCATGCCGCAGTTGGTGCACGGATAGAGTTTGTCGGCATCGACAAACTGCAGGGCTTTGCGCAGGGTATTGGCGACTTCCTCGGGGGTTTCAATGGTATGGCTGGCCACATCAATCGCCCCGACCATTACTTTTTTGCCGCGAATCAGTTCGATCAAGTCCATGGGCACATGCGAGTTGTGACATTCCAGCGAAACGATGTCGATGCTGGACTTTTGCAGTTTGGGGAACGCCGCTTCATATTGGCGCCACTCTGAGCCCAAGGTCTTTTTCCAATCGGTATTGGCCTTGATGCCATAGCCGTAGCAAATATGCACAGCCGTTTCACATTTAAGCCCTTCGATGGCCCGTTCCAGCGTGGCAACGCCCCACTCATTCACCTCATCAAAGAACACGTTAAAGGCAGGTTCATCGAATTGAATAATATCAACGCCCGCCGCCTCCAGCTCTCGGGCTTCCTGGTTGAGAATCTTGGCAAACTCCCAAGCCAACTTCTCGCGACTTTTATAATGACTGTCGTACAGCGTGTCGATCATCGTCATCGGGCCCGGCAGTGCCCATTTTATGGGCTGCTTGGTTTGCTGACGTAAAAACTTGGCGTCTTCAACAAACACGGGCTTTTGGCGCGTTACCGCACCCACGACGGTCGGTACGCTGGCATCATAACGATCGCGAATTCTAACGGTCTCGCGTTTCTCAAAATCAACGCCGTCAAGGTGTTCGATAAACGTCGTCACAAAGTGTTGGCGGGTTTGTTCACCATCGCTGACGATATCAATTCCGGCGTTTTGTTGTTCTTGCAACGCCAAACGCAGGGCATCTTGCTTGCCTTCAATCAACGCCTCATCTTGCAACTTCCAGGGTGACCACAGTGTCTCCGGCTGCGCCAGCCAGGAGGGTTTTGGCAAGCTGCCGGCCGTTGAAGTGGGTAATAATTTTTTCATGATCAATAACCTTGTACTTTTAAGACGTCAAAGAGCGTAACTAGCCGACCACTGTTCAAGAACGGACTGGTAGGGTTTGATAAAGTTCTCTTCGACAAAGATGCCCTGCTCAATCGCCAATCGGCTGCGTTCTTCCCGATCATAAACAATCAACGTCAGTGAATAATCCTGGTTCTTCAAGCTTGGCTGATAGGATTTCCCCGCCGCCGAATTCGCATTGTAGATCTCGGGTCGGTAGATTTTCTGGAACGTGTCCATCGTACTGATGGTGCTGATCAGCTCAAAATTCGTGTAATCGTTGAGCAAGTCACCGGCAAAATAAAAGGCCAGCGGTGCAACACTGTTGGCAGGCATGAAATAGCGAACCTTCAAGCCCATTTTGCTGAAATACTCGTCGGTCAAGGAGTATTCATCCTGCTGGTATTCAATGCCCAATACCGGATGCTGGTTTTCGGTCCGGTGATAAGTCCTGCTGCTGGAAACACTCAGGCAAATGACCGGAGGTTTATTGAAGTTATTTTTGTAAGCGCTGGAGTTCACGAAGCTCTTGAAGAGTTTGCCATGCAACTCGCCAAACCTGGCCGGCGTGCTAAACCCGGACTGATCCTTGTTGTGCCCCAACAACAGCACACTGAAATCATAATCGCGCACATAAGAAGAAAAATTATTGCCGACCATACCTTCAAAGCGTTCGTTGGTTTGCCGATCGACGATATTGGTTTTCAATATTTCAATCAGGGGAATGGCATTGCCGCTGCCTTCAGCACTCAGGTCCATCTCAACGGAAATAATTTCAAGCTCGACCGCGTAGCGATCACTTTTAGGGTTATCCCAATGCGCCAAGGCGTTGAACCGGTTATCAATCATCCTTAAGGTATTGCGCAAATTCTCCTGGCGGCTCTCGCCCCTGGCCAAATTGGCAAAGTTGGTGGTGATGCGCGTATTTTCGGAAGGGTGATAGTTTTCGTCGAAACTAATGCTTTTGAGAGTAAATGCAAATTCGTTATTCATTGTGCTTTGGCGCCCTGACTACTGCAATAAACCTGAAGTGGCTGATTATTTATTCAGGCTTCTTTTCATCGATAGCATTTATATGCTCTGTGATTAAGACGTAGTTTAAGCTGAGCTATTGATTGAGCGACAATGAATTGATTTCACCAAATCGTTAGCCCTCTTCATGATGTGGTTTTGTGTGAACTCGCTAACGCCCTGCCCCAATCTGCTGGTTCAACAACGCCGGCAACTGCTCGCGCAGGCACTCCACCCAGGTCCGCACCTTGGCATCCAGGAATCGCCGCGACGGGTACACCGCAAAGATATTGCGCTCGCGCAGGCGGTAGCCCGGCAGCAAGCGCACCAGCGAACCGTCCTGCAGCGCCGGGTGCGCGCTGAAAAACGGCAACAGGCTGATGCCCATGCCTTCCTGTGTCGCCTTCACCATGGCGTCGGCGACGTTGGTGCGAAAGGTGCTGCCCGGCGCAATCACAATGTCGCCTGCCTCGTCATGGAACAGCCACTCATCCTCCTGAAAGTCCTGCAGATGCAGGCGTCGGTGTTGCAACAACTGCTGTGGGTGTTCGGGCACGCCGTGCCTTGCCAGGTAGCCTGGCGATGCGCAAGGCACGCTGAAGAGTTGGCCGATCGTCTGGCTGACCAGCGCCGAATCCGGCAACGCGTGGGCGATGGAAATCACCACGTCATGCCCTTCTTCAAGGGGGTCGGGGTTGTGCTGGGCAAGGCTCAGTTCCACCGACACTTGCGGGTAGCGCTCGCAGTAGCGCGCGATCAGCGGGGTAATGAGTACGCCCAGCCCGCTCATGCAGTGCACCCGCAGACGCCCGCGCGGGCTGAGGTGAGCCCCGCTGGCTTCGGCACTCGCGTCCCGCACATCGTCAAGGATGCCGCGGCAGCGCAGTAAAAACCGTTCCCCGGTTTCGGTGAGGTGCAAGCGCCGGGTGGTGCGTTGCAGCAGGCGCGTTTGCAGGTGTTGTTCCAGTTCGGCGACCAGCCGCGAGACCTGCGCGCCGGACAGCTTCAACACGTCCGCCGCCGCAACAAAACTGCCGCTGTCGACAACCTGGGCAAACACCCGCATTCCGTTAAGCAGGTCCATCGGCATTGTTCCTTGATTGCTACGTGATACGTACGAGTCATTTACCGCTTTCCGGCTTTAACCCGGCGCGCCGGCCACTACACTGGAGCCTACTGACGGAGGGTCACACCATGCACATTCGATTGCTCAGCCTTGCGCTGCTGTTTACCGCCACCGGCGCGTTTGCCGGCGGTGGCGATGACAACCCGGCGCTGGATATCCAGCGCATCCTGTCCAGCACGCCGGTACCCGGCAGTTGCCAGGTGGAGCCTGCCACCCTGGTGTATCTCGACAGCCAGGGTGTCACGCACACGGTCAACTACAGCGTCATGGGCACCTGCCAGGGCGGCGTTTAAAGCAGCTTCCAGGTGTAACTGAGGATCAGGCGGTTCTCGTCGACATCGCTGCGGTAATTGGAGCGCGCCATCACATTACGCAGCCGGATACCCAGGCCGCTCAACACACCACTTTGCACGGCATAGCCGATATCGAGGTCGCGCTCGCGGTCCTTGCCCTCGAAGCCGGCGCCGGTGGTCACGTTGTTGCCGCTGATATAGCGCACGGTGGTGGTCAGCCCGGGAATGCCCAACGCCGTGAAGTCGTAGTCGTGGCGCACTTGCCAGGAGCGTTCGTCGGTGTAGGCGAACTCATAGGTGGGCACCTCGTTGCCCAGCGGCGTGATGTTGGCAAATACCCGTGGGAAGGCGCTGTCGCCGTACATCGCCTGATAACCGACGTAGAAGGTGTGGCCGCCGCGCTTGGCCGACAGCAACGAGAAAAACGCCTGGTTGTCGATATTGCCGAGCAGTCGGTCGCCGTCCTCCCGTGCATCGTAATAACCCAGGTTGGCGCCGAGTATCCACGCGCCTGCCGGCTGGCTGTGCTTGAGGCCGACAAAGGCCTGGGCGTAGATGTCCTGCAACTGGCCCTGCCAAAGGCTGACGCTGGTACGTTTGCCGTTGAAGGCATAGTCGCCGCCGACAAAGTTGAAGGCGTCACTCTCGGCCCCGCGTTGCGGCACATGGCCGAGCATGGCGAGCATCTTGCCGTCGCCGGCCTCATTGCGCAGGCTGGTCGAGGTCAGGTGCCCGGCCTGCAGCGTGAGGCCATCGAACTCGCTGGAGCTGACACTCACGCCCTGGTAACTGGGCGGCAGCAGGCGGATATCGCTGAAGGCCAATACCGGCAGGTTGGGCTGCAGTTCGCCGGCTTTCAGTTCGGTCCTGGAGACGCGCGCCTTGAAGGTCAGGCCCAGGCGGCTGTAGTCGTCGGCAGCGCGGCCATCGTCCTGCACCGGCAGCAAGCCGGTATTGACCCGGTCCGGGCTGCTGTCGAGCTTGATCCCCAGGGTGCCCAGCGCATCCAGGCCAAAACCCACCGGGCCTGGGGTGTAGCCGGATTTATAGGTCAGGATAAACCCCTGGCCCCACTCCTCGGCCCGGGATTGCTGATTGGCGCCGACGATGTCGGAAAAGTCACGGCTGAAGTAGTAGTTGCGCGCCTGCAAGGTCGCCGTGGAATCCTTGAAAAAACCGCCCTCGTCAGCCGTCGCCGCAAGGGGCACGCCCATCAGGGCGAGCCAGATACGTTGTGTGTTCATGTCGTTGCTCTTTAATTATTGTTATCGACGGTTTGGCGCTCACAGCGCCGGGGCGGCGGGCAAGGCAATACGGCTGCGCCGTTCATTCAGGGCAAATACCGTCATCGCCAGCGCCGCAATCGCACCGGGGATGGCAAAGGCCATGAAATTCAGCTGCAGAGGCAGTTCGATCGCCATCAGCGCGCCGCCCAACAGCGGGCCGACGATGGCACCGTTGCGGCCGATGCCGGAGGCCCAGCCCAGGCCCGTGGCGCGAATCGACAAGCCGTAGAGCTGCGCCGCCCCCGCATACAGCAGGATTTGCGTACCAATGGTGGTGGCGCCCGCGACGAAGATCAGCAGGTACAGAACCGGCATCGGGCTGTTGATGCCCAGCAGGCTGATCGAGACCACGGCGGCGAGGAAGAAGCAGATCACCACTTTCACCAGGTTCAAGCGGTCGCCCAAGCGCCCGCCGAGCAGCGCCCCGGCCATACCGCCCAGGTTCAGCGCGATCAGGAACGACAGGCTCGACCCCAGGCTGTAACCGGCGCCGGCCATCAGCTTGGGCAGCCACGAACTCAATGCATAGACCATCAGCAGGCAGCAGAAAAACGCGGTCCAGATCATCGCCGTACGCACCGCCAGGCCATCGCGGAACAGCTCCACCACCGAGGCGCCCTTGCCTTTGCTGTCGGCGATCACCAGCGCATCTTCGGCCTCGATCCTGGTGCCCGGCGACAGCCGATTAAGCAGCGCGCGGGCCTTGTCCAATTGGCCCTGGCGGATCAGGAAGCCGATGGATTCAGGCAGCCAGTACACAATCAGCGGCAACAGCAGCAGCGGGATCACCGCGACGAAAAACATCGACTGCCAACCATAGGCCGGCAGCATGAAAATCCCCACGCTGGCGGCGAGCATGCCGCCCAGGGAATAGCCGCTGAACATGAAGGCCATCAAGGTGCTGCGAAATTTCTTCGGCGCATATTCGTTGATCAGCGCCGCCGCGTTGGGCATCAACCCGCCGCAGCCGAGCCCGGCAATAAAACGGCAGATACCGAACTCGGTCGGGCTGCTGGCAAAGCCATTGACCACGGTGGCGAGACTGAACAGGGTGAAACAGAACACGATGCCTTTCTTGCGCCCGAAGCGGTCCGCCAGGGTGCCGAAAATCAGCGCGCCGAACATCATGCCGAACAGCGCGTAGCTGCCCAGGGCGCCAGCCTGCAACGGCGTCAGCCCCCACTCGCGCATGATCGACGGCAGGACCACGCCGTAGATAAACAAGTCATAGCCGTCAAAGATCAACAGCACGGCACACAGGCTCACGATCAACCAGTGGAAGCGGTTGAACGGGGCATTATCGATAATCGAATGGACATCATGGGTACGCATGGCAGTGCTCTCTTTATTGTTGTTGTGAGTCAGTGTCAGCTGGTAGGAAAAGCCTTAGCCGAGGTCGCCGCCGCCCACCGGCAAGGTCACGCCGGTGATGTAGGAAGCCTCGTCGCTGGCCAGGAACAAAATCGCGCCGGCTTGTTCGTCGATGCTGCCGTAGCGTTTCATCGGGCTGCTGTCGAGGGTCTGGTCGACGATCTGCTGGTACCACACGCGCTCCTGCTCGCTCTGCGGCTGGCTGTTGCGCGGGATGCGCCGTGGCGGTGCCTCGGTGCCGCCGGGCGCGGTGGCGTTGACGCGAACTCCACTGCCGGCCGCCTCCAGGGCCAGGCAGGCCGTCAGCGCATTCACGCCGCCCTTGGCCGCGCCATACGGCACGCGATTGACCCCACGCGTGGCCACGGAAGATACGTTGACGATGGCGCCCGCGCCCTGCTCCAGCATGTAGGGCAGCACGCAATGGCAGCACCACAGCGTGGGGAACAGCGAGCGGCGTACTTCGGCCTCGATTTGCGCCTCGGCGTAATGCTCGAAAGGCTTGGCCCAAATGGTCCCGCCAACGTTATTGACCAGCACATCGATGCGCCCGAAACGCGCCGTGGCGGCGGCCATCACCCGTGCGCACTCGCTGTATTGTTCCAGGTCGGCGGTCAGCAGCAGCGCTCGCTCATGCTGCAATTCATGCACAAGCTCGGAGCGATCCACCGCGACCAGCCAAGCGCCCTCCTCCAGCAAGCGCTCGGCGACGCGCCGGCCGATCCCTTGGGCGGCGCCGGTGACCAGCGCGACCTTGTTGTTAAACCGTTGAGTCATGCGGCAGTCCTCAGGCGGCATCGCACGTGGCGACGGCGTTAGCGGTGAATTTCTCGTAATGGAAGCTGGCCGGGGTCACGCCCTGCTGCTTGAAGTGCTCGCGCACCGCATCGACCATCGGCGGCGGGCCGCACAGGTACACGTCGACATCGCCGCCGTTCAGGGCTTCGCCGGCCATGTGCTGGGTGACGTAACCCTGGCGCGGGTGCGTGGTGTGCGGATCCGCCACGCAGGTCACCAGGCTGAAGTCGGGCAAGCGCGCAATGAACGCCTGCAACGCCTCGACCATCACCAGGTCCTGATCGCGCGTTACGCCGTAGATCAAGCGAATCGGGTGGGTTTCCTGGCGCTGCGCGAGCACTTCAAGCATCGACAGAAACGGCGCCAGGCCGGTGCCGCCGGCCAGTAACAGCAGCGGCCGCGCCACATCACGCAGGTAGAAACTCCCCAGTGGCCCGGTAATCGCCACGCTGTCGCCGGGCTGGGCGCGCTCCAGCCAGCTGCTCATCAACCCACCGGGCACGTGCTTGATCAGGAAGCTGGCGCGCGTGTCGCCCGGGCAACTGCTGAAGGAGTAAGCGCGTGTCTGCCCGCTGTCGGGCACGCCGATATTCACATACTGGCCGGGCAGGAACACCGGCGCCTGGTCCAGCTCGAAACTTACCTCCAGCGCGGCATCGGCATGGCGGGTGATGCTCGCCAGCGTGGCGGCGAACTGCGTGGTGCCGGTCTTGCAGACGCTGGAAGGCACCGGCACGGCGATCACGCAGTCGGACTGCGGCACCATCTGGCAGGTCAGTACCTGGCGCCCTTGCGCTTCGTCGGCGCTCAGGGCGTCGTCGATATAGTCGTCGCCCAAGTCGTAGGCGCCGGTTTCACAGCGGCATTTGCAGGTGCCGCACACACCGTCCGAGCAGTCCATGGGCAGGTTAATGCGTTGGCGGAAGGCGGCGTCGAGCACCTTTTCACCCACCTTGCAGTCGATGAAGCGGGTCACCCCATCCTCGAAGTTCAGGGCGATGGCATACGTCATGGCGGTGTCCTCAGATGTGGTAGATGTCGATGACCTGGTGGATGTAGTCGTTTTTCAGCACCACCTTCTTGCGCGTGATCAACGGCTGTTCGCCACGGATGTCGAGGCGATAGAAGGAGGTCCCGAAATAACTGTCGGTGGTTTTGTAGCGGTGGCTGAGGGTGTGCCAGTTGAAACGCAGGTCCACCTGTGCGCCGTCGTCGGCCAGCACTTCGAGGTTGCACAGCATGTGCATGGTGCGCGGCTCGGGCGTGCTGGCGCTGGAGCGCTCGGTCTTGATGCGAAAGATGCGGTCTTCGAGGCCGTCACGGTTGGGGTAGTAGATCAACGAGATTTCCCGCTGTGGGTCTTCGGTGAGGGTGTCGTGATCGTCCCAGGCGGGCATCCAGAACTCGGCCCTGGGCGAATAGCAGGCCAGCCAGTCATCCCATTGGCGGTCGTCGAGCAGGCGCGCTTCGCGGTAGAGAAAGTCCAGCAGGTGGTCACGGGCAAGGCTCATGGCTGCACCTCGCGGTCGCTGGCAATCAGCCCTTGCTGTTCGCGCTCGATCGCACGCTGCAGGCTTTGGGCCCAGTGCGCGTGCTGGCGCACGAACAAGCCCTCGTCCTCGGTCTTGACCCCGCTGAGCTGCGGGTGCATGCCCATGGCCAGGGCATTTTCGTCCGCGCCTTCGACCCACTGTTTGGCGCCACGGCTGAGGTCATTCCACAGGGTGCTTGCGCCCTGGTAACCGGTCTGGCAGGCACGGAATTCCTCGAGGTCATCCGGAGTGCCCATGCCGCTGACGTTGAAGAAGTCTTCGTACTGGCGAATCCGCGTCGCGCGCTCCTGGGCGCTTTCGCCGATGGGCGCCATGCAATAGATCGTCACTTCGGTTTTGTCCACGGCGAGGGGGCGCACCACGCGGATCTGGGTGGAGAACTGGTCCATCAGGTACACATTGGGATAAAGGCAGAGGTTGCGGGTCTGGTCGACGATAAAGTCGGCGCGCGCCTGGCCCAGGCGTTCGGCCAAGGCCTCGCGGTGGGCGTGCACCGGGCGCACTTCGGGGTTGAGCAGGCGCGTCCACAGCAGGATGTGCCCGTGGTCGAAGGCGTAGACGCCGCCCAGGCTTTTCGACCAGCCATTGGCGTCGACGGTGCGCGTGCCTTCGGCCTCATAGTTGCGCCGGCCCATGGTCGCCGAGTAGTTCCAGTGCACGGAGCTGACATGGTAACCGTCGGCGCCGTTTTCGATTTGCAGTTTCCAGTTGCCGTCATAGACATAGGATGAGCTGCCGCGCAGCACCTCCAGGCCCAAGGGGGCCTGGTCGACCATCTGGTCGATGATCACGCGGGTTTCGCCCAGGTAATCGCTGAGTTCCGGCACCGCATCGCTGAGGCTGCCGAACAGGAAACCGCGATAGTTTTCAAAACGCGCCAGGCGCTTGAGGTCATGGGAGCCGTCGCAGTCGAAGCTGTCCGGGTAGGCGCCGGTCTTGGCGTCCTTCACCTTGAGCAGCTTGCCGGCGTTGCTGAACGTCCAGCCATGGAAGGGGCACGTGAATGAGCCCTTGTTGCCTTGTTTGCGCCGGCACAGCATGGCGCCGCGATGCGCGCAGGCGTTGACCAGGCCATGCAGCGCGGCGTGTTTGTCACGGGTGATGACCACCGGCTGGCGGCCGATCCAGGTGGTGAAGTAATCGTTGATCTCGGGCACCTGGCTTTCGTGGGCCAGGTAGATCCAGCCGCCTTCGAAGATGTGTTTCATCTCCAGGGCAAACAGGTCGGGGTCGGTAAAGATGTCGCGGCGGCAGCGGAACACCCCGCTGGCGGGGTCTTCCTGTACGGACTCGCGCAATTGGCTGGCGAGTCGGTCGAGTGTACTGATCATGGGGCGGGCCCTCCGTTGTTCTTGTATCAGGCGCCCTCACCGTACGTGTTCGCGCTGCGCGTCAATATCCGCTGCCTGCACATCGCTATCCGCCAGGCGCACGCCGCCTAACGATGGCGCTTCCAGGTCTGCGACGGCAGTTCGCCGAAGCGTTTGCGATAGGCTTCGGAAAACCGCCCCAGGTGCATGAAGCCGTGGTCCAGCGCCACCTCGGTCACGCTGCGCGTGCTGCTCAGTTGCAGGCGGGCGTGTACCCGTTCGAGCTTGCAGCGGCGCACATAGTCGCGCGGCGACAGCCCCACATGGCGCTCAAACAGGCTGTACAGCGAGCGCTCGCTGACCTTGGCCACCGCCATCAGTTGCTCGACGCTGATGTCGTCACCCAGGTGCTGCTGGATAAATTCGCGCACCGCTTCAAACCCGCCGCCGTGGGCCGCCTGGGGGATCACCCGCAGCACATTGCTGCCCAGCAAGGCCAGCAGCTTGTTAGCCACGATGCGTTCGTACAGGCCCTGCATGTGTGGCTCGGCGGCGTTTTCCGCCTCATGGCAGATCAGCCCGAGCAACGGCAGGAAGCCGCCCATTTCACTCAGCGCGTGGCGGGCCGTCGCGAAGCGGATGCCCACCTGCGGCAGGCTCCAATGCTGTTCCAGGCAGGCGTTTTCCAGCAGGCGCACCGGCAGCTTGATGATGAATTTCTCGCAGTCGGCGGAATAGGTCAGGTCTACCGGGTCGTCCGGGTTGATCAGCAGGATCTCGCCCGCGCCCAACACCTGTTCTTCACCACGGGAATTGGAGCGGCAGTGGCCACTGAGCAGAATCTGCAAGTGATAGATGGTCTCCAGCGCCACCGACGTAACCCGCACCGGCGCGCCGTAGCTGATGCGGCACAGGTCCAGGCTGGAAAAGGTGCGGTGGCTGATACTCGCCCGGGGCCGCCCCTTGGGAGGCAGGCGAATGCAGTGGCTGCCCACATGCTGGTTGACGTAGTCCGACACCGCGTAGGCATCGGCGCCCTGGAAAATCTGGCTGCGCTCACTCAATAGCACGGTCATGGTTGCGCCTCTTTTATAGTTATTGGGCGCAGGCTGACGCCTGGGTAAGGGGGCGTCCAATATGGATAAAGTCTGGCGGGATACCCTGGAGGTATTGTCGGGCGTTGTGCGCCAGGGTTTCAGCGCTGCGTAGGGGCGCGCAGGGCTTGAGGTGACAATGTCGACCTCAAATTTTGAAACAATACGCTTGGCCGGAGTGGACGGACGCTCGGGGACCTAGCGATACCCCCGCGCCTGAACATCGAACAACTCGGCATAACGCCCACCCGCCGCCATCAGCTGGTGATGGCTGCCCTCCTCCAGGATTCGCCCGCCGTCCAGCACGATGATGTGGTCGGCATTGCGCACGCTGGAGAATCGGTGGGAAATCAACAACGTCATGCGGCCCTTGGCGTGTTCGCGAAAGTGCTCGAACACCGCCGCCTCGGCGCCGGCGTCCAGCGCAGCCGTCGGCTCGTCAAGAATCAGCAGGTCCGCCTCCTGGCGCATATACGCACGTGACAAGGCGACTTTCTGCCATTGCCCGCCCGACAGCTCCTGGCCGCCCAGCCAGCGCCCTAGCGGTGTGCCGTAGGTCTTGCTCAGGCGCTCGATGAATTCGGCGGCCACCCCCTGGGTCGCGGCAGTGCGCCAGCGCGCCTCGTCGTTCAGCGCATCGACGTCACCCACGCCAAGGTTTTCGCCGACGGTCATCTGGTAGCGGATGTAATCCTGGAAAATCACCCCGATGCGCTGGCGCAGTGTCTGTTCATCCCAGTCTTGCAGGTCACTGCCATCCAGCAGAATGCGCCCCTCGTGCGGGGTATACAGGCGCGTGAGCAGTTTGATCAGGCTGGTTTTGCCCGAGCCATTCTCGCCCACCAGCGCCAGGCTTTGCCCCGGCGCCAGGTGCAGGTTGATGCCGCTCAACGCCGGCCGCTCGGCGCCGGGGTAACTGAACCCCACGTGCTCGCAGCGCAGGCCGTCGCCGGGACGCGCGCCCTGGGTAAGCCGGCCACTCGGCACGACCACGGGGGTTAGCAGGTACTCATACAGGTCCGACAGAAACAGGCTGTCGTCATACAGGCCGGCAATCGCGCTGAGGCTGGCGGTGATCGCGCTTTGCCCCTGCTTGAACAGCACGATGTACATGGTCATCTGGCCCAGGCTGGTCTGGCCGCGCACGGTGTCCAGCACCACCCAGGCGTAAGCCACATAAAACGCCGCGGTGCCCAGCAAGCCCAGGGCAAAACCCCAGGCATCGCGGCGCACCGTCAACTGGCGGTCTTCGGTGTACAAGCGCCGGGCGTTGTCGCGGTAGCGCTTGAGGAACAGCGGCGCCAGGCCGAACAGCTTGACCTCTTTGGCATGGGTCTCGTGGGACAGCAGCGATTCCAGGTAATTCTGCTGACGCGTCTCGGGCGCGCGCCGGTGGAACAGGCGAAACGCATTGCCCGAAAAATGCGTCTCGGCGAAGAACACCGGTAAGGCGCCGACCACCAGAATCACCAGCGCCCACGGCGAAAAGTGCACTAACAGCGCGGCAAAGCTGATCAGCGAGATCAGGTTCTGCACCAGGCCCAGGCCCTTGGTGACCAGGCTCAGCGGCCGGGTCGACGCGCCCTGGCGCACGCGCACCAGCTTGTCGTGGAACTCGGCGTCTTCAAATTGCAGGAGTGAGAGGGTCTGGGCTTTCTCCAGAATCATCAGGTTGACCTTCACCCCCAACTGCACCCGCAGCAACGATTGCTGCATTGACAACGCGCGCTGGGCGGCGGCCAACAGCGCCAACACGCCCGCCTCGGCCAGCACGTACTGCATCACCGGCCATACAGGCGCCTCGTTGCCCGCGGCATGAATCTGCATCGCGTGCACCACGCCATCGACGATACGCTGGCCGATCCAGGCAGCCAGCGCCGGCAACAGGCCGGCAACGATGGTGGCCAGCAGCAGGCCCATGAATAACGGGCGCGACGTCCCCCACACCAGCTTCAGTGCCCGGCGCGCCTGGATGGAAAACACGCTCAATCGATTGAACAGCAGCATGAATGGCATGGACTCCGTGTGCGGGCTGGGGTGAGACGGGTGGATTATGACAGGCGATGACATTGCGCACATCCAGCGGCGAGGCGACGCGCCGCATCAGCAGATAATAAAAATAGATGATTTTATAAAATCGAAAAATAACAATATCTGATAATTAGCTTATTCCAAAAAAGACTTTCCCCGCAGTTTTTTATAGAGATATCTTCACTTCACAGACCGACCCCATGCCTGGCGGAGGACGTACCCCCGACATGGATCTCTCTCGATATGCCAGATATTTCTCTCCCCGCCCCGCTGAAAAAATTCCACCTGTCGCTGTTGACCAGCTCGCTGCTGCTGGCGGCCGCGCCCGCCTTCGCCGAGGACGCCAAGCTCGGCACGGTAACGGTGATCTCCACCGGTTTGCGTGGCCAGGAGCGCACCGTCGCCGACAGCCCGGCACCGATTGATGTGATCAACAGCGAGCAGTTGCTCAAGACCGGCCGCGCCGAGTTGTCCGAGGCGATTGCCAAGCTGCTGCCCTCCTTCAACTTCGGCACCAACATCGCAGGCTACAACTCGGTGACCCGCCCGCTGAGCAACCGCAGCCTCGGCCCGGCCTACACCCTGGTGCTGGTCAACGGTAAACGCCGCCACAACGGCGCCACCGGCCAGCGCGGCTCGATCGACAACAGCGGCGCGAATGCCGTGGACATCGACCTGATCCCGGTCAGCTCGGTCGACCATATCGAAGTGCTCAAGGACAGCGCCGCCGCCCAGTACGGCTCGGATGCGGTGGCCGGGGTGATCAATATCATCCTCAAGTCCGCCAACAACGGCGGGCACCTGGAGACCAGCTACGGCCAGTTGTATTCCGGCCAGGGCGAAACCATCAAGGTCGCCGGCGACCAGGGTTTCAAGCTTGGCGATGGCGGCTTTTTCCACTTCTCCGCCGATGCGCGCAAACGCGGCGAAGCCGCCTGGAACGACAAGGCCGACAGCAGCGTGCGCGCCTTCAATGACCCGGCCAAGGAAGCCGCGTGGGACCGCGTGGCAATCAAGAACGGTGACCCCGACCTCAAGGCCTTCAACCTGGCCTACAACGCCGAGTTGCCGCTGGAAGACCTGACCCTGTATTCGTTCTCCACCTACGGCGAGCGCGACGCCGAAGCGGCCAACTATTTCCGCCTGCCCACCGGCCGCGCGGCAGTGCCCGAGGTATTCCCCGACGGCTACTACCCGCTCAACAACATCAAGGACCGCGACTACCAGTTGCTGTTTGGCGGCAAGGGCCAAGTGGCCGAGTGGAACTGGGACCTGAGCACCACCTACGGGCGCAACAATGTGCACCACTCCAGCGACCTGAATATCAACCCGTCGCTGGGCACTGCCTCGCCGACCAAATTCGACAACCTCGCCACCTTCCGCTTCGAGCAGTGGGTCAACAACCTCGACTTCACCCGCCGCTACGACAGCCTGTTCAACCTGACCTCGCCAGTGCAGGTATCCGCCGGCCTGGAGCATCGCTGGGAGCATTTCAGCACCTTCGCCGGCGACCCCGAGGCCTACATCACCGGCACCTACCCGGCGGCGTCGGGCGCGCAGGCGGCGGTGACCATTCGCCCCGAAGATGAAGTCAGCCTGATCCGCAACAACTACGCCGGCTACCTCGACCTGGGCTTTGACCTGACCGAGCGCTGGTTCCTGGATGTGGCCGGGCGCGTCGAACATTACGACGATGACTCGGGCAACACCTTTGGCCTCAAAGTGAACTCGCGCTACGAGCTGACCGACAGCGTGGCGGTGCGCGGCACCGTTGGCACCGGTTTCCGCGCGCCATCGCTGACGCAGATCGGCTACACCGTGGCGGACAACCGCGTGGCCACCGACGTCAACGGCAACGTGGTTCCGGCAGTCACCCGCCTGACCCCGTCGGGCAGCAACCTGGCCAAGGCGCTGGGTGGCGACGACCTGAAACCGGAGAAGTCGCGCAACCTCGGCCTGGGCCTCACCTGGCAACCCGCGCCGCGCACCAGCATCACCGCCGACGCCTACCTGATCGACATCGATGACCGTATCGCCCTGACCAGCAATATCTACGACCAGGGCAATGGCGCAGTCAACGCGATCCTCGCCGCCCAGGGGGTGCCCACCGGCACCTGGGTCAACTATTACACCAACGCCTTCGACACCCGCACCCGTGGCCTGGATGTGGTCGCCGACCACACCACGCCGCTGGATGCCTGGGGCGACGTGCGCTGGAGCCTGGGCTTCAACTGGAACAAGACCACCATCGAAGGCACCCGCGACACCCCGGCGGCGCTGGCCGGTTCCGGCGTGACCCTGGTGGGCCGCGACCGCGAAGGCGACCTCACCGAGGCGTCGCCCAAGACCAAGTGGATCCTCGGCGCGAACTGGAAGCTCGACGACCTCGCGGTCAACCTGCAAACCGCCCGCTACGGCGCGGTCAAGACCCTGGCGGTCAACCCCACCGGGGATCGCAGCTTCGGCGCCAAATGGATCACCGACCTCGACGTCAGCTACACCTTCGTCGACAGCGTCACCGTGAGCATCGGCGGCACCAACATCTTCGACGTGCGCCCCGACCGGCACGCCGTCTACAGCAACCTGGGCCTGGCGCCGTATGGCAACCCGCCGTTCTACCCGGGCGGCGGCTACTGGTACACCAAGCTGGCCTACGACTTCTGATTCACATCGCCAAACGAGGGCACCCCATTGAACACCTCCAACTTGATGAGCCGTCTGCTGGCCCCCTGCGCCCTGGCGATCAGCCTGGCCGCCTGCTCACCTTCGGGTGACCAGGCGCAAGCGAACAAAACCCTGAACATCGCGTTTTTTGGCGACAACACCACTCTGGTCAGCGTCGACCCGTTCCAGGTCTATTGGCTGGAACACCGCGTGCTGCTGCGCAATGTCGCCGAGTCACTCACCGACCAGGACCCGGCCACCGGCAAGATCATCCCCTGGCTGGCCAAAAGCTGGGAGATCAGTGACGACGCGCTGACCTACACCTTCCACCTGCGCGACAACGTGACCTTCAGCAACGGCGAGCGCTTCGACGCCAACGCGGTGAAAGCTGCCTTCGACAGCGACAAGGCCCTGGCCACCGAGCTGCCGGCGACGTTTGGCGCCACCTACCTGGCGGGTTATGACCACGCCGAAGTGGTCGACGATTTCACCGTCAAGCTGGTCCTGGCCAAGCCCAACGCGGGCTTTTTACAAGCCACCTCCACCACCAACCTGGCCATTCTCGCGCCCGCCTCTTACAAGCTGACGGTCAAGGAGCGCTCACTGGGCCAGATCATCGGCACCGGGCCGTTCGTGCTGGCCAGCTATACCCCGGAAGTCGGCGCGCACCTGACCAAACGCAAGGGTTACGCCTGGCCCTCGGCGAATATGAAAAACCCCGGTGAAGCGCACCTGGACGCCGTCGACATCAGCTACATCCCCGAAGAGAGCGTGCGCAACGGCCTGTTCCTGCAGGGCAAGGCCGACATCCTGTGGCCACGCAACCCGTTTTCGGAAGTCGACCTGAAGCTGTTCCAGTCCAAGGGCGCGACCATCCAGAGCCGCTCGCTGCCGGGCCCGGCGCTGAACCTGTACCCCAACACCCGTGGTGAACGCATCCTCGCCGATCAACAAGTGCGCCTGGCCGTGCAAAAGTCCATCGACCGCAAGAGCTACGCCAGCACCGTGTACAACGCCGAGTTCCCGGTGGTGGACGGCATCTTCGACGTGACCACGCCGTACTTCAAAAGCCAGGGCAGTAAGCTCGGCTACGACCCGGCAGCTGCCGAGAAACTGTTGGACCAGGCCGGCTGGGCCAAGGGCGCGGACGGTTACCGCAGCAAAAACGGCAAGCGCCTGAGCCTGAGCTACAACATCAGCCCGGCCGAAACCGCCGGCGACGTGCTGATCCAGGACCAACTGCGCAAGGTCGGCATCGAGTTGAAACTCAGCGTGGTCACCCGCGCCGAATGGGTGGCCAACAACTCCGCCGGCAACTACGACCTGACCATCAACTACATGACCCGCGCCGACCCGATCATCCTGCAAACCATCCTCGACCCGCGCAGCGCCAACAGCTCCACCGTGGCCACCAACACCTACGAACCGGCCACCCTGGAAAAAGCCAAGGGCTTGTTCGACGCCGGCATCACCGCCACCCAAGGCGCACAGCGCGCCGCCGCCTACGGCGATCTGCAGGACCTGCTGATCGACGAAAGCTCGGCGTTCCCGGTGTACGAGCGCGTGTGGCAGGCGGCGACGTCGCCCAAGGTGAAGAACTTTCGCTGGACCGCCGAGGGCTTCGCGCTGCTGGGTGATATCGAGATCGGCACGCCATGAGCCGCTACCTGATCGGCCGCGTCGGCCAGGCCCTGCTGGTGCTGTGGGGGGCCTATAGCATCACCTACTTCATCCTCTACCTGCTGCCGGGCGACACGCTGTCGATCATGCTCAGTGCCTCGGGCATGGAGGCCGATTCGCTGTCGGTGGCCGACCTGGCCAAGGCGCGCGCCTATTACGGCCTGGACAAGGGCCTGTTCGAGCAATATATCGACCTGCTGCTGGGCGCCTTGCGCGGTGACTTCGGCCAGTCCCTGTCGCTGAACCGCCCGGTCGCCGAGTTGCTCGCCGAGCGCTTGCCGCAAACCCTGTCCCTGGCCGGGCTGGCGATTGTGTTGTCGCTGGTCGGCGGCATCGGCCTCGCCTATCTGACCGCCTATATCCGCTGGCAACCGCTGAAAAAAGCCCTGGCGCGCCTGCCCTCCCTGGGCTTTTCGGTGCCGGTGTTCTGGATGGGCCTGTTGCTGATCCAGGTGTTTGCCTTTGGCCTCGGCTGGTTCCCCGCCACCGGCAGCCGCGGTTTTGAAAGCCTGATACTGCCGGCGATCACCCTGGCAATTCCCAGTGCGGCGGTGTACGCCCAGGTGCTGCAGCGCAGTTTCCAGGGCGTGTGGCAGGAGGCGTATATCGTCACCGCCTACGCGAAGGGCCTGAGCCGTGGCCAGGTGCAGGCGCGCCATGGGTTTCGCAACGCGGCGCTGCCGATTCTCACGCTGATCGGCCTGCAGGTGGGCAACACCGTGTCCGGGGCGGTGCTGGTGGAAACCATCTTCGCCCGCTCCGGCATCGGTCGCCTGGCCCAGGAAGCCGTCCTGCGCCAGGACATCCCGGTGGTGCTGGCGATTGTCGCGGTGTCGGCGGCAGCCTTTGTGCTGGTCAACCTGCTGGTGGACCTGCTGTACCCGTGGCTCGACCCGCGCATCTCCCACACGCCAAAGGTGTCCTAGACCATGACCATCCTTGAGCAAAATATCGGCCTTACGCCCCCACTCTGGCAACGCCGCAGCCGCAGGCAACGCGCCACGGCGGCGGTACTGCCGTTGCTGCGCCGGCCGGGCTTCAGCCTGGCGGTGCTGATCGTGTTGTTTGCATTGCTGGCCGCCGTGGCGCCGCAGTGGTTGACCAGCTTCGACCCTTACGCCACCGCCCCGGCGGTCAAGCTCACCGCGCCGAACCTGACCCACTGGTTCGGCACCGACGAGTTGGGCCGCGACCTGTATACCCGCGTGGTCTACGGCTCCAGCCTGTCGGTGCTGGCGGCCTTTCTGGCGGTGGGGATCGCGCTGTTGGGCGGGCTCGGGCTGGGCATTTTGTCGGGTTTTGCCGGCGGGCGTATCGATGCGGTGATCATGCGCTTTGTCGACGTATTGCTCGCCCTGCCCGGCCTGTTGCTGGCCCTGGCGATTGTCACCGCGATCGGCTTCGGCACGGTGCCGGTGGCGATCGCCGTGGGCGTCGGGATTATTCCCGGATTCGCCCGCACCACCCGCGCCGAAGTGCTGCGGGTCAAGACTTTGCCGTATGTGGAAGCCGCGCGCCTGGGCGGCGCCAGCTGGGGCCGCACCTTGCTGCGGCACATCCTGCCCAACGCCTGGGGCCCGGTGGCGGTGCTGGCGACCCTGGATTTCGGCGCGGCAATCCTGGCCACCGCCGGCCTGAGTTTTCTCGGTTTCGGCGCCGCACCACCGGCCGCCGAATGGGGCACGTTGATCGCCAACGGTCGACACTTTCTGATCACCGCACCCTGGGTGTCGTTGCTGCCCGGCCTGTTCCTGGTCGCGGTGGTGTTCAGCCTCAACCATATTGCCCGCACGTTCGAGGAGGTTCAGCGATGAATGCTTTAGTCGATGTTCACAAGCTTAGTGTCAGCTACCGGCACGGCAATCTGGCGGTAAACCAGCTGTCACTGACCATCGCCCAAGGCGAGACTCTGGCGATTGTCGGCGAGTCGGGCTCGGGTAAGTCTACCCTGGCCAACGCGATTCTCGGCCTGCTGCCGGACAGCGCAAACATCAGCGCCGGCGAGCTGTGGGTGGACGGCAACAACCTCACCCACGCCAGCGAACGCCAGAAACGCAGCCTGCGCGGGCGCACCATCGGCCTGGTGCCCCAGGACCCGATGGTCAGCCTCAACCCAACCCTGCGTGTCGGCCAGCAAATTGCCGAGGCGCTGATCCTGGCCAAGGGCAAGCGCTACCCCGGCGTCGATGCGGATATCGTCGAGTTGCTGCAACAGGTCGGCATTGACAAGCCGGTGCTGCGCGCACGCCAGTACCCGCATGAACTCTCCGGCGGCATGCGCCAGCGCGTGCTGATCGCCATCGCCCTGGCCGGCAACCCACGCTTGATCATCGCCGACGAACCGACCAGCGCCCTCGACGTGACGGTGCAGCGCAAGATCCTCGACCACCTGCAGCGGCTGGTCAGTGAACGCGGGATTTCGTTGCTGATCATCACCCACGACCTTGGCGTGGCGCTGGATCGCGCCGACCGCATCCTGGTGATGCAGCAGGGGCAAGTGGTCGAACACGGCGCGCCACGGCAGATCCTCGGCGCGCCGCAGCATGACTACACCCGTGCCTTGATCGCCGCCGCGCCGGCGTTCGCCAAGCGCCGCCCGCCGCTGGCGCGACCGGACCCGACGCAGCCGCCGATCCTGCAACTGCAAAACGTCGGCAAGACCTTCGCGCTGCCCAAGGTCAAGGGCGAAGACGCGACCTTTGTGGCCCTGGAGGACTTGAGCCTGCAGGTCTACCCCGGGCAGACCCTGGCGATTGTCGGCGAGTCCGGCTCGGGCAAAAGCACTGCGCTGCGCATCGCTCTGGGCCTGGAAAAACCCAGCCGTGGGCGGGTGTGGTTCGAGCAACAGGACGTCACCGACCTCAGCTGGCGCGACTTCCGCCCGCTGCGCCAGCGCCTGCAACTGGTGCAACAAAACCCGTTCGCCGCGCTGGACCCACGCTTCACGGTGTTCGACAGCATCGTCGAGCCGCTGGTGTCGTTCGGTTTGCTCAAGGGCCTCGCCCTGGAGCAGGCCGCGCGCGAGCTGATCAGCCGCGTGCATTTGCCGGTGAGTTTCCTCGATCGTTTGCCGCGCGAGCTGTCCGGCGGCCAGTGCCAACGGGTTGCCATTGCCCGCGCCCTGGCACTCAAACCGGATCTGTTGCTGCTGGATGAACCGGTCAGCGCCCTCGACGTGTCGGTGCAGGCGCACATTCTTGAACTGCTGCAAGAGCTGCAACGGGACATGGGTATTGCCTACGTGCTGGTGTCCCACGACTTGTCGGTGGTCGCCAACTTCGCCCATGAGGTGCTGGTGTTGCGCAATGGCCGGGTGGTCGAACAGGGCTCGGTGGAGCGCATCTTCAACCGCCCGACCAGCGACTACACCCGTGAGTTGATTGGCGCCATCCCTGGCCAGCACGCTACCGCGAGCGCCGCCTGAGCGGCGTTTTACTCGGCGGCACAATCTCGCGCGGTGATGCCCTTCTCCTGGGCATACGCGGCGGACTTGGCCTCGATCAACGGGCGCAGGGTGGCGCGGTCGGCTTGTAGCCAGTCGGTCACCAGCACCCACTTCTGCCCGTCCCACTGCTGAACCCGGGCCGAGCCGCCGCCTTCGTGGTCGGCGCACGACAGCTTCAACGGCGCCAGCAACCCTTCGAAGCCCATGGCCTTGAGGCGCGCGGCGTCGATGTCCAGGTGTTCGAAGGCCCAGCGGGTTTCTTCGCCATTGAGTGCCCGGTTGCCGAATTTGGCCTGGCCGGTGCGTAGCGCTTCCACGGCAATTGCGGCATTGATCAGGCCGATGTTGTAGTAGACCTTGCCGAAATAGCTGGCGTCCTTGAGGTTGCTCTTGCCCGGATCGAGGATGAACTGCTTGAGCTTTTTATGGATTTCAAAGCTGTCGCCACCGGGGAACGGCGCCAGCGCCTGGTAGCCCTTGGCGGCAGTGCCGGCGGGAATCACGTCGGCTTCGGAGCCGGCCCACACGTCACCGATCAAGCGGTCCACGGGAATGCCGAAGCGCACGGCAGTCTTGATGCCGACCGGCGTGGACACGCCCCAGGTGCGCAGGAACACCCAGTCCGGGTTGATCTGGCGCACCTGGCGCCATTGGGTCGATTGCTCGCTGCCAGGGTCGGCGACCGGTATCTGAATGTTCTCGAAGCCGTACTTTTCCGCCAGCAGTTGCATGGCCGCCTGGGTTTCGCGGCCGTAGGCGGAGTCGTGGTACACCGTGACGATCTTCTTGCCCTTGAGCTTGTCCAGGCCACCTTCGCGCTGGGCAATGTAGTTGATCCCCACCGAGGCCTGGCCGTAGTAGTTCAGCAACAGCGGGAACGCATAGGGGAACACGCGGCCGTCGGTGGACTCGGTGCGCCCGCCCGCGCCGTCGATCAGCGGGATATGGTCAACGGCGGCGCGGTCCATCAACGCATAGGAGGCCGGGGTGCTGTGGGTGAAGAAGAACCCGGTGGGCGCGCCATCCAGGCCGACCTTGTAGCGTTCGTAGCATTCGATGATGCGGTCGGTTTTCCATTCCGTCTCGCATTCCTGCCAGACCAGCTTGACACCGTTCACGCCGCCTTCGACTTCGTTGATGTAGCGGAAGTAGTCAATCTCCCCGGCCCACCACGGAATACCGCTGGAGGCATAGGCGCCGACCCGGTAGGTGGCCAGCGGGATGAACTGTTGATCGTTGGCGGCCTGGGCGACCGTGGACAAGGGCCCGCCCAAGGCGCCGAGGGCCAGCAGGCTGGCGATAAGGGTGCGTTGCAAGACGTTGTGCATGGGTGTGGTTTCTTATGAAAGGTGGGGGTTTCCTCCCGTGGTCGGGTCAGCGTCAGACGAGTGACAACACGATTCATGCCAAGCCTATGCGCCCTCGCCTGCAAGGGTTTGCACCGGTGCACTCACGCCTGCGGCCTGGGCAATCGAACACTTTATTGAACCGCTGTTGCGCCACCAACACTGCGTTCGCGATGCCTGCGGCAAAATAGCGCGTTTTACTTCGCGCCCGAACTGCGGCTAAATATCCGCCCCTTTGCCTCGACACCTGTAATGGCCACGTTCAAACGCATAAGCCCCTGGGTCGCCTGCCTGGCCCTGCTGCTGAACATGCTGGCCATGCCGCTGAGCCGCGCGATGCAGGCGCCGGACGCAGGCCTGATGCTGTGGGGCGGATTTTGCTCCGGGGGCGGCTCGCAAGCCCTGCCGCCAGGCTTTGACACGCTGATCGACCCGCTGCAATCGGGGCCGACGCACACCGCGATGAAACACAGCGACTGCTGCTGTGGCCATGCCGGCCTGGCTGCGCTGCCGTCCGACTACTACCGGCATTGGTTGCCGCGTTTCACGCCGGACACCCTCCTCGACAACCCACCCCTGCCCGTCCTGCACCCGAGGATTCGCTGGCCCAACCTGAGCCCCCGCGCCTCACCTGTTGCCTGATCGACCTCACATTCGTTGTGTTCGTCTTTTGGTCATCAAGAGGACTGCCTCATGCCTGCTTCATCGCTTTTGCCCGGCGCCACGCGTCGCTCGGGTTCGCGTTACCTGTGGCCGCTGCTTTCAACCGGCCTGTTCACGCTTCACCCGTTCGCCGCCACCGCCAATACTGAAGATTCAACCCTCACCCTCGGCACCGTCACGGTCCAGGGCGCAACCGCCGGCAGCGGCCCGTTGAGCACCAGCAGCGTGCTCAGCTCCGTGGATATCCTCGGCGCCGACATCCTCGAAAAAATGCCGGTCAACTACAGCTGGGAGCTGTTCAGCCGCGCGCCGGGGGTGATGCTCACCGAGTTCAACCAAGGCACCACCTCCGGCAAGATCTCCTTTCGTGGCTTCAACGGCGAAGGTGAAGTGAATGCGGTGAAGCTGCTGATCGACGGCATTCCCAGCAACAGCAACGACGGCAACATGCCGTTTATGGACATGATTTTCCCGCTGGAGCTGGACAGCATCGAAGTGGTGCGCGGCACCAGCGATGCGCGCTACGGCCTCAACAACATTGCCGGCAACGTCAATATGCTCACGCGCACCGGCGGCGATTACACCAAGGCGCGGCTGCGCTACGGCAGTTTCAACACCCGGGAAGCCCAACTCGCGAAAGGCATCGAGAGCAGCAACTGGACGCAGAATTACTTCTTCGCCTATCAGAAGTCCGACGGTTACCGCGACCACGCCGAGGCGGACAAATTCTCGATGGCCGGCAAGTGGTTCTACACCCCCGACGACAACCGCTACCGCCTCGGCCTGATCGCCCGCCACTACGAGACCGAGGCGCAGGAGCCCGGCTATTTGAGCGAAGACGATGCCCGCCGGCATCCGACCATGACCAACAGTTACAACGCCACTGACAAAGGCACCCGGCGCATGAACCAGGTCAGCCTGCACTTCGACACTGAACCGGCGCAGACACTCGCCTGGTCAGCCAAGACCTACGTCAACACCTTCGACGACCGGCGCTGGACCCAGTATTGGCGCACCAGTGCCCAGCAGGAGCGCGACACCTACGAAACCCAGTACGGCGCCCTCACCTCACTGACCTGGCGCCCGCAGGTTAGTTGGCTGTATGACTTTGCCCTGGAAGGTGGCGCAGACGTGCAACAGCAACAGAACAAGAGCGAGCGCTACCGCACGCAAAACCGTGCGCGACTGGCGCAAACCCGTGACCAGCAGTTCGATTTCGACACCTACGGGGCCTACGTGCAGGCCGAGATCAAGCCGTTCGAATCGCTGAAGATCATCCCGGCGTATCGCGTCGATAAGATCCAGGGGGATTTCACCAACCAAATGACCGGCCAGGATTACGACATCAATGACTACGGGCTGATTAAGCAACCCAAGCTCAGCGTGGTGTATTCGCCGTGGGACGTGGCCAGCGTGTACGCCAACTGGGGCCGCACGTTCCAGGTCGGCACAGGGGCGGCGGCCTACAAGATTCCGCCACGGGACACCGACCTGGCGCCGTCGATCAACGAAGGCTGGGAAACCGGCATCAAGTTCACCCCGGCCGACTGGATCGACGGCCGTGTGGCCTATTGGCAACAGGAAGCCAGTGGCGAAGTCAGCCGCCGGCTCAACGACCCGAGTGGCGAGTCGGATAACGTCGGCGAAACCCGCCGCTGGGGCTACGACGCGCAGTTGAACCTGCACCCGAACGAGCGCACCGAGATCTGGATGGCCTACGCCTGGCAGTATTCGAAGATCCTGCAGCCCAGCGCGACCTTGCCAGGCAGCAAAGGCCAGGAAATCGACCACATCCCCCATCACCTGTACAACGCCGGCGTCAGCTACCAGGCCACGCCTGCGCTGCAACTCACCGCCTGGATGAACGGCCAGACGAACTACTACCTGGAACGCGAGAACACCAAAGGCACTTACGGCGGGTACGTGCTGGTGAACCTGGGCGCGACATACCAGGTGACCGAATCGGTCAGTGTGGACCTGCAGCTGAAGAACCTCACCAACCGCTATTACGAATACGCCTGGTACGACCCCGACGGTGCAAAGGCCTCGCTGCATTCACCCGGTGATGGGCGCGCATTGTATAGCGGGGTGACGTTGGACTTTTGACGGAAAAAAAGGCTTATGTGGCGAGCGCGCTCGTCATATAAGCCGGATCGTCACGCTGGTTACTGCTTCGCGTGCTTGACCTGAACCTCAGGCATCGCTGAGGAATGGTGGTTAAGGATCTTCCACTGGCCGCCCACCTGCTCGTAGACAAACGTATAGCGCGCCTGCACATGGCGGGTCTGGCCGTCTGCCTCGGTCAGGGTGAAGGTGTAGACCCCGCTGTCCATCGCCACATTGCTGCCCAGTTGGCGGATTTCACGGTAGTTGATCTGCCCTACCGGCTTGAGCGCGAGAAAGTGATCAAAGTAGTCCTTGATCTGATCCGGCGTAGTGCGCACCTGATTGGACACCGTCGGCTGCAACACCGCGCCTGGTGCATACAGGTCCACCACCGATTTGACGTTGCCGGTCTGCAATGCGCTGTTCCAGCGGTCAAACAGCCCGGCAATCTCGCGGTCTTTCACATTGGCTGGCGCCTGCGCCACTTCACGGTAGACATATGGAGTCGTCTCTGCGGCCTGAACCAACGGCACGCTCAAAGCGAAAAGCAGGGCGATGGAGGTGGTTTTGAAATTCATGGTGATACTCCAGGGGTGGTCGTTGTGCCCACTTTGCCAACCTCCCCGCCTCCCGCCATCGGCCAACCGGAGTCATTTAACTATGCCATTTGGCAGATGGCGCCCAGCTCGCTCTACAAGGTTTAATAGCCTCCCTCGCATCCGCGAGGCTGCGCCCACACCGGAGCACCCGAATGCCAAACACACCCCACGACCCCGGCAGTGCCTTGGCTATCCGCGCGCATTATCGACAATCCGAAAGTCGCACCGCTCGCCTGCGCCTGTTGGTCGACACCGGGCAGGCATTGCCCCAACTGGCCCCCGACGCCATGCGCGAACGGGTACTTGCGCGAGCCTGCGCGTTCCTGGCGATGGACCACGGGTTGATTCAGGAATGGGACGCCGATGGCAGCCCTACGATTACCGCACGCCTGGGTAGTCAGGAACGACTCCACAGCCTCACCGCCACCGCCGACCGCAGCCTGCGTGCACCGTGTTGGCTGGAGTTGCCGGGAAGCACACTGCCCAGTGTGTTACAGGTGCCGTTACTCGGTGGCGATGGCATTACTTTTGGCGTTTTGGTGCTGGGCAATAGCGTCAGCCTGCGTGCGCCAGAGCATGAAGACAGCGAATCCCTGCAATTGCTCGCGACCCTGCTGGCCGCGCACCTGGAAAACGATCGCCTGCTCAAGACCCTCAAAACCCGCGACCGGACCCTGTCCGAGCTGGTCAACCGCTTGCTTAGTGCCCAGGAAGATGAGCGCAAACGCGTGGCCTACGACTTGCACGACGGCCTGGCGCAAACCTTGGCCGGCTTGCACCAGCGCCTGCAAGGCTTCGCTGGCCGTTGCCCGACGCTGCCGGGCAGTTTGAACGCCGACTTACAGGCGATCCTGAACCTGGCCCAACACTCGGTGGGCGAAGGCCGGCAATTGATCGCCGGCCTGCGCCCGACAGTGCTGGATGATTTCGGCCTGTTCAAGGCACTGGACAAAGAGGCTGACCGCCTGCGCGAGGCGAATATCAACGTGCAATGGACCGCAACCTACGACGGACGCTTGCCCAGCCCAGTGGAAATCGCCTTGTTCAGAATCGGCCAGGAAGCCATCAACAATGTGCTCAAACATGCGCGGGCCAGCCAGGTCCAGCTAGCGCTGCAGCTGAACGCCGACCAGGCCTCGCTGCAGGTCATCGACAACGGCAAGGGCTTCGCCCTCGACCAACCGCTCGACACCCAGGATGCGCAGCACCTGGGCCTCGCCACCATGCACGAGCGTGCGAGCCTGCTGGGCGGCGTGCTGGTTTGCGCCAGCACGCTGGGCGGCGGCACCCAACTGCACGCCCGCGTGCCTGCCCACCTCAATGGAAGACTGCAATGAGCGCCGTAGTACGCCTGGTTCTGGCGGATGATCATGAAGTCACACGCACCGGTTTCGTCGCCTTGCTGGCCGGTCACCCGCAATTCGAAGTGGTCGGCCAGGCCAGTGATGGCCAGCAAGCCGTTGAATTGTGCGAACAGTTACTGCCCGACATCGTCATCCTCGATATTCGCATGCCGGTGCTCAATGGCCTTGGCGCCGCCCGCCTGCTGCAACAGCGTATGCCGGCCATCAAGGTGGTGATTTTCACCATGGATGACAGCCCCGACCATCTGGAAGCCGCGATGAACGCCGGGGCGGTGGGCTACCTGCTCAAAGACGCCAGCCGCAACGAGGTGATCGACGCCTTGCAACGGGTAGCCGCCGGTGAAGAGGCGCTCAATAGCGCGGTGAGCGCCCGCCTGCTGCGGCGCATGACCGAGCGCAACGCCAATGGCGTGGCGGCCACGGAAAACCTGACCCCACGCGAGCGTCAGGTGCTCGGGCTGGTCGCGAACGGGATGAGCAATCGGCAAATCGGTGAACGCCTGGGGATTACCACCGGCACCGCCAAAGCCCACGTCGAACGGGTGATCGGCAAGCTCGGTGCAGCCGATCGCACTCAGGCGGCCGTGCGGGGTATCGCGTTGGGCCTGGTGACGCAAGCATGATGCGCATGTATGCCAGGCGTTGGGCGGACCTGCCCCTGCGCGGCAAGGCGCTGGTGGTGATTTCGCTGCCGCTGGTAGTGCTGTTGTTGTCCCTGGTACTGATCTACATCACCGAACGACAGACCGCCCGCGCAGAAGAGGACGTGCGCCGGGTGCTGCGCGTGCAAGGCGATATCCGCGCCGTGCACACGCTGCTGGCCGAAGCCGCCGCCAGCGTGCGCGGCTACCTGCTGACCCGCCACGAGGATTTCCTGCCGGGGTACCTCAACGCCACGCCGCAGATCGAGTCAGCCCTGCGGCGCCTCGACGGCGATGTTCGCGACCCACGCGTGCGTGAGCAGCTCGCGTCGATCACGCCGCTGATCCACAGCAAAATCGATGGCCTGGAAGACATGCTCAGCGACCCGACGCTGAGCCCTGAGTCGATAACCAGCACGCTGGTCAGCAACAAACACATCCTCGACGCCTTGCGTCAGCACATCGGCACCATGCTCACCCTTGAGGACTCGTTGCTCGCCGAACGCACCACGGCGGCTGCCGAAACACGCCAGCGGTTGCTGCTGTCCACCTGGCTGGCGGCCATCTGCGGGCTGTTTGGCGCAATCGTCGCGGTGCTGTTTCTGTCCAAGGGCATTGTTGCGCGGGTGCAGCAGGTGCAAGGCAACGCGCAACGCCTGGCCCTCGGTCAGCCCCTGCAGCCGCAGCCGCCGGAAAACGACGAGATCGGCCAGTTGGGCACGCGCTTGGTGGAGGCCGGCTTGCTGCTGGCCGAACGCGAGCGTGCATTGCGCGAGAATGAAGAACGCCTGCGGCTGATCATTGATGGGGTCAAGGACTACGGGATCTTTGCCCTCGATATTGTCGGCCATGTCACCAGCTGGAACGCCGGTGCGGAACGCATCAAGGGCTACACCGAACAGGAAATCATCGGCCAGCATTTTTCGCTGTTCTACCTGCCTCAGGAGTGCCCGCAACACCCGGCCATGGCGCTGGATGAAGCCACCCGCAACGGGCATTACATGGAAGAAGGCTGGCGCCTGCGCCAGGACGGCACGCGCTTCTGGGCCAGCGTGGTGATTACCGCGCAGTACGACAGTACCGGCGCGTTACGTGGCTTCTCGAAGATCACACGTGACATCACCGACCGCCGCGCGGCGGAGATTGCGCTGGGCACCGCCCGCGAGGAAGCCGAACGGGCCAGCCGGGCCAAGAGCGAGTTCCTCTCGCGCATGAGCCACGAACTGCGCACCCCGCTCAACTCGATCCTGGGCTTTGCGCAACTGCTGGACCTGGATTCGGCGGTAGGGCAAAAAGCGCAAGTCGGTCATATCCTGCGCGCGGGCCAACACCTGCTGACGCTGATCAACGAAGTGCTGGACATTGCCAAGATCGAGGCGGGACGCCTGCCGTTGAACATCGAACCGATCCCCTTGGCTGGCGCGCTGCAAGAAGCCCTGGCGCTGGTGTCACCCATGGCGGCCGACGCGGGCATCCAGCTGCAGGCGTTGCCCACGCTTGCGGCGGATATCGGCATCGTTGCCGACCGACAGCGCCTGACCCAGGTGCTGCTGAACCTGCTGTCCAATGCCATTAAGTACAATCGGCCCCAGGGCCAGGTGAGCATTGAAGTCAGGGTTGAGGGGCCATGCATCGGCGTGGCCGTCTGCGATACCGGCAAGGGCATCGCGGCCGATCACATCGGGCAGCTGTTCAAGCCGTTCGAGCGCCTGGGGGCCGACCCGAACGTCGAAGGCAGCGGCCTGGGCCTGGCCCTGAGCAAAAGCCTGCTGGAAAAGATGAATGGCAAACTGAGCGTGCACAGCCAACACGGCATCGGCTCACGCTTCACCCTGGAACTGCCCTTCGTGCGCGTGCAGACGCCCAGCGACCCGACAGTTGCCGTGGTCGATACCACGCCGGTGCGCCCTGCCCCCTCGATCCACGGCAAGGTGCTGTATATCGAAGATAACCTTTCCAGCCTGGCGCTGATCGAAACCTTGCTGCACCGCAGGCCGGGCATAAAGCTGCTGTCCAGCATGCAAGGCCAACTGGGCCTGGACCTGGCCGCACAGCATGCGCCCCGGTTGATTTTGCTCGACGTGTCACTGCCGGACATCGACGGCCTCACCGTACTGCAGCGTTTACGCCGCTCGGCGATCACCCGGTACATACCGGTGCTGATGATCACCGCCGATACCAGCGACCTCACCCGCCAGGCCCTGCATGACGCGGGCGCGACGGCCATCTTGAACAAGCCGATTAACGTCCCCGCATTTCTTGCCCACCTCCACCAGTACTTCCCGGAGCCCGCGTGAACCTCGACCTGCGCATTCTGATCATCGACGACCAACGCCCCAATCTCGACCTGGTGGAGCAACTGCTGGCGCGCGAAGGGCTGAACAACGTGCTCAGCAGCACTGAGCCATTGCGCACGCTTGAGCTGTTCAACAGTTTCGAACCGGACTTGGTGATTCTCGACTTGCACATGCCCGAGCTCGACGGCTTTGCGGTGCTGGAACAACTCAACCGGCGCATCCCCAATGGCGAATACCTGCCGATCCTCGTGCTGACTGCCGATGCCACCCGCGACACCCGCCTGCGCGCGCTGGCGCTCGGCGCCAGGGATTTCATCAGCAAGCCCCTGGATGCGCTGGAAACCATGCTGCGGGTGTGGAACCTGCTGGAAACCCGCGTGCTCTACAAAACCTTACGCACGCTGGTGCCGGCAGATCAGATTGAGTTGTTGCAACGGCGCGGTTCAACGGCCGGCACCGCGAACAGCGAGGCGCCGCCGCCCTCCACTATCCGGCGCTGCTAGACGCGGATTCGCTTGATGTCGCGTTGCGGCGGTTCGCCAAACAGGCGGCTGTATTCACGGCTGAACTGCGAAGAGCTTTCATACCCCACGATGCCACCGGCGCTGCTTGCATCCACACCCTGGCTAAGCATCAACTGCCGTGCAGCTTGCAGCCGTAGCTGCTTCTGGTATTGCAACGGACTCATGCCCGTCAACGCGCGAAAATGCTGGCGAAACGTTGACGGACTCATATGGGCGTGGGCGGCCAGATCATCCATACGCAGGGCCTGGCGATAATTGAGTTTCAGCCAGGCCACGGTCCTGGCAATGTGCTGGCTGGGCGACCCGGCCGCGATCACATGCAGCAACTGTGGGCCATGGGCACCGCTCAACAGCCGCGCAATCAACTCTTCCTTGATCAGCGGAGCCAGGGTCTCAAGCAACTGCGGCTCGCCAAGCAGGTCCACCAGGCGTCGCACGGCATCCAGCACTCCGGGGTCCAGGGGCTGTACGGTTACCGCTCGGAACTCTTGCTCACGCATGCGTTGGGACAGTTTCATGCGGTCAGCCACTTGCATCACGGTGGCGTTGTCCAGCGCCAACATAATCCCCAAAAACGGTTGCGCCGCACTCGCCTGGCTGACCTGTGAAATGACCGGCAGATCGACGCTGGTGACCATGGACTGGCCAGGCCCGTAGGTCAGCACTTCACTGCCGACCAATACCCGCTTGCAACCTTGCAAGGTGACGCCAATGCCCAGGCCGTAAATACAGTGCATGGGTGCAGTGATGTCGGGGCGCCGGTACAAGTCCAGCCCAGGCAATGCGCCAATCCTGTTGTCATCACTGCCCAATGCCAGGTCCACCGCGCCCGCAAGGCGGCTGACGGCACACGCCATCGGTTCTTTCATGAGCACAGGTTGCACCTTTGATTCCTTGATCAGCACAGGTTTAGAGTTGGTCACGAACGACTCCGTTGCTCAAACGAACAATATCCGCCATGACTGCGAGGGCAATCTCGGCTGGGGTCTTGCTCCCTAAGTTAAGTCCAATCGGCGCATGGATGCGTTCGAGCATCTGCGGCGCCAAACCGCCAATGCGCTTGACCCGCTCAAGACGCTTTTCGCTGGTCCGTCGGGAGCCCATGGCGCCGATGTAAAAAGCGCGGGTTCTCACGGCCTCGAGCAATGTCAGGTCGTCCATGCGCGGGTCGTGGGTCAATGCCACAACGGCGGTGCCGGCATGGCATCCGCCTTCTGCAATGAACGTGGCAGGAAACACCTTGAGTACTTCCACCCCGGCCATGCTGAAGGCGCTGGTCAACTCGGCGCGCGGGTCGCATACGATCACCTCATAGCCCAAGGCAACTGCGAAACCTGCGCAGAACTCGGCCACCGGGGACAGGCCGGCGATCAGTAATCGTTGGGCTGCCCCCATACGAATCCGCACCTGATCGGCGTCAACGACGACCGGCGCAGTGGCACCCGCATCGCTCTGCGTATCTCGGGCAGTCGTTCCAAGCGTGATATGCCGCACCACGCGCTGGCGGCCTTGCAGCGCGCCCAGCAGCACTGCGAAGTGCGTTTTCGCTGCGCAATCGGGCTCGAACTTTTCGACTAATACATCGAGCACGCCGCCACACGGCAGCTCCAGTGACGGCGCAAGCCCGCCCTCACCGTAACGCACGACATGGTTGTGCTCGACAAACTCATGGCGCCCCAACCGTTCAAGGAAGTCTTCCTCTACACAGCCGCCCGAGAGTGAACCGCAGAACTCGCCTGTCGACAGGGCGGCCAGCAGCGAGCCCGGCCCTCGCGGTGCCGAACCAAAAGTCGCAAGCACCGTGCACAACCAAACACAGCGATCTTGTTCGAGCCACGTCGTGGCTTGCTGGATAACTTGGAGATCAAGGTTTTTCATGAAATGCGAACCGGCCCGGCCTTCCTCCGATGAGTGTTCCAGTGTCAGCGGAGTATGTGGAGTCAGCCGATAGAGACGATTGCCTGATCAAGGGGATTTATTGCCTATTTCAACAGAACTCGTAAAACAGGCTTGCATGTGACAAATTGTTTCTGATTTAGGCGCTGCTCAAACTGATCAAGGGCCGATGATGGCGGGAGCCTGACCGGCAATCGTCGTTGCGATGCCAGCAACAGTCTTTTGTCATCAAGCATATTGATAGCCCCCTAACGAAACCCCCATGCTAGAGGGCTAACTCGCCGCTTATATCATTCCGAATGATAGTTACCTTTGCTTCATTCGATTCGTGACATAGCACCTCGCCGCGCATGATCCGCCCATCTCAAATACATTGGCGGATGCACCTCATGGAACAGTCACTCAAACATTTGCGCTTCCCCCTGGCGATTCTGGCCGTGGTGGTGATGAGCGCGTGCGGCAAAGCCCCGGAGCAAGCGGCCGCCATGCCGGCTGCAAAAGTCAGCGTGGCCAAGGTGCTGGAGCAACCGGTCAACGAGTGGGACGAGTTCACCGGGCGCCTCGAAGCACCGGAAACCGTACAGATCCGTCCACGGGTTTCTGGCCAGATTGACCAAGTCGCTTTCACCGAAGGCGCTTTGGTCAAGAAAGGCGACCTGCTGTTCCAGATCGATCCGCGTCCGTTCCAGGCCGAAGTGCGCCGCCTTGAAGCCCAGCTGGCACAAACCAAAGCCGCCGCCACCCGCAGCGATAACGAAGCCCAACGTGGCGACCGTCTGCGCCAGAGCAATGCGATCTCCGCCGAACTGGCCGACTCGCGCACCACCGCCGCCCAGGAAGCCCGCGCGGCTGTTGCCGGGATCCAGGCGCAGTTGGACCTGGCCAAACTGAACCTGAGCTTCACCCGCGTGACCTCGCCGATCAGCGGCCGTGTCAGCCGTGCCGAGATCACCGCCGGCAACCTGGTCACCGCCGACACCACCGCGCTGACCAGCGTGGTCTCCACCGACAAGGTCTACGCCTACTTCGACGCCGATGAACGCGTGTTCCTCAAGTACACCGAGCTGGCCCGCCAGGGCCGTCGTGGCGCGACCACCCCGGTGTACCTGGGCCTGTCGAATGAAACCGGCAACCCGCACCTGGGCCAGATGAACTTCGTCGACAACCAGGTCAACCCGGCCACCGGCACCATCCGTGGCCGCGCCGTGTTCGACAACAGCAAGGGCGAATACACCCCTGGCCTGTATGCACGCCTCAAGCTGGTGGGCAGCGGTACCTACTCCGCCGTGCTGATCAACGACGAAGCCGTGGGCACCGACCTGGGCAAGAAGTTCGTGCTGGTGATGGACGGCGACAAGCCGGCATATCGCTCGGTGGAATTGGGGCCGAAGATCGAAGGTTTGCGCATCGTGCGCAGCGGCCTGAACAAAGACGACACCATTATCGTCAAGGGCCTGCAGCGCGTGCGTCCGGGTTCGCCGGTCGCCCCGGAAACCATCCCGATGGCCAGCAAGGAAACCCTCGCCGCCTTGGCCCAACAACGACAAGCGCTTGAAGCCAGCAACCTGGAGCAAGTGGCGCCGGACAAAACCGCGCCCAAGCTCGCAGCCGCTGCCGCTCCACGCGGTTAAGGGATACGACTCAAGATGAATTTCTCCAAGTTCTTTATTTCGCGGCCGATCTTCGCAGCGGTGCTGTCGCTGTTGATCCTGATCGCCGGCGCGATCTCGCTGTTCCAACTGCCGATCAGCGAATACCCGGAAGTGGTACCGCCGACCGTGGTG